>Ga0123354_10004094_pt1 | contig 20508 bp, 10 predicted proteins | sample TergutLab28metaG_2_FD_97872 | JGI IMG/M metagenome (GOLD analysis project Ga0123354, IMG submission 97872) | Labiotermes labralis P4 segment gut microbial communities from Petit-Saut dam, French Guiana - Lab288 P4 | ecosystem: Host-associated > Arthropoda: Insects > Digestive system > Gut ...
TGGTATTGGGTAAAGGAAAAAAGTATTTATTTTTGTTTTTTTTTTAAAGAGGTAGGAGAGAAAAAAAAAAAGGCCAGGAAGAGGGGGGGAGGGGGGGGGGGGGGGGGGGAGAAGAGGGAAGCCAGGAGAAAGATATGCATCGGTTATTCTGAAGTCAGGCAAGGGACTGGAAGCTGTAGACGCTGTACCCATTAATGCACACTGGGGTAAACCGCGCCATTATACGCTAACTAATAGTCTATAAACACTTTATCACATTTTGATGCCCAGAACAATATCTGGACCCAAGAGGGGTAATTCAAGTAAAAGAATTATGACTCTGCATAATCTGAAAATCCTTCATCATACTATTACGGCAGTAAAATTGAATCAGATTACATTCCGCCTATCGCTAATAACTTGAGACTAGAGGACTTAACATAAATTTCTTTATCCGATGTGTAAGAGGCATTTAGTAATCCAGAAATGAACTTTTGTGCACACAGTTAAATCGTGATTTTCGGGCGAGACATCCTCGTTGTGTTCAATAATCAATAGAGTACGAGATCTCGTATTCTATAAACCCTGTTAATTATGTATATAACACTTTTTAGAGCTCAGTCTGAAGATGACTCTATAAGAGGAGCCGAAACATGTTGCTGTTTTAAATGATTTAATTATGTTTTAATTGTAATTACTTTATACAAAGTTGTGTTTTTTTTGGGCGCAGCAGCCCTCACGAGGGCCATGGCCTCCTCATTCACAACGACGCATCACAGTCGGCAGGACTCCTCTGGACGAGTGATCAGCTCGTCGCAGAGACCTCTACCTGACAAAACACAACATCCATATCCCTGGAGGGATTCGAACCGACAATCTCAGCAGGCGAGCGGTCGCAGACCTACGCCTTAGGCCGCGCTGCCACTGGGACCGGCCAGAAGTTGTGTTAGACTGTGCAATTATGTATATTCTATTGACAGTTAAATTGTGAGGTACAGTTGAAGGCTAAATTTTGTACCGAGGCGAGAAGTTGAGTAGTTACGGTCTTGAGAGAGATAACGAAAGGAAGGTAAGGGAACATCAGTGACAACAAGCTTGGGGGTAACACTGTCCACCACATTTTCATGTTATATTATGTAGTAAAGAATGTAAATATAAAAACCTCTAATGTAATTCTGCAACGGCTTTTTTATAGTAACGCCGTTCCCAGGCATATTAGGGTTAATAAAGGACTGTCACTCAAATTTCTAGGGAAAATTCTTTCACTATATGCAGACCGGGGTGCTGTATCCAATATCTTCTGTTATCGACTTCCTTTTAGTTTAACTCAGGGAGCCGGATCCATTAAACGTAATTACTGCCTGCCTAATTTAGAGTGTAATGAAGTACCAACAAGTGTTCTGATACATGTAATTCTTACAGCCAAGCTGACGGCTCTTGTTACCTCATGACCAACTACAGAAATGTTTGCAATTAAAAGCAAATTTCATTGTTGGGATAAGTGAGACATTCTCGTTACTAATCCTGTAAATTGGTCTGTTTCACTAGGCCCGAATGAGAGATGAATGAATGTGGAGCAATGGAGGCGTAAAAATTGGCAAGGTTAACCTGAATATTCTAAGACACACCTGCCCTATTGCCATATTCCTTTCCATAAATCCCGCGTATTAATCACTGGAATCGAACCCGAAACTCCACTATGAAATTTCACTAACCACCTGAGCTAAACTGCGCGTCCAACTACGAGTAACTTAATTACCTGAAACAACTAACTACTACAGAGTGTGCTGTAAGTCCAAAACCAATAAAACTTTTGCCTTAAAAAGAATATTTTCCATGATAGCCTACTGTATTCAAAATAAATATAAAACAAATAAATAAATACATCAATTAATTAAAACTGGTTTTATGACACCAAACTACAGGAATGGTGAATATTACCTTCTTTAGATTTCATAGTATCGCGAATACAATTTCAGATATGAACAGACATTATTATTATTATTCAGTTCTTATTATTAATATGCTGGTACAACAGCCAAAATACCAAGAATAGAGACAGCACAGAAACCATAAAAATATTTCTAATAACTACAATTTGCCACTTAATTTAAAATTTCAGGAGGACGTACAACAATTATATTCGGTGCGACCATAAACGGCAAAACAGAAGGTTATTATTATTATTGATGATAAAAACTGATCAATACAAAAAATTTTTCCATAGTCCTACAAACGAACTTCAACATATAGCTCAGTCCATGGAAGTCGTCGAACCGATTTGGCCTGTACCACGTAACAAGTTACCTGCATGGTGCATCGTCCAAAATAGTTTCAATTATTTCAAGATTCGTTACTACTTTGCGAACGGTAGCACAGTATACTTGACCAACTGCAACACATATATCATTCGTTTTGTACATGAGATAATTACATTAATACAAAACTGAGCATATTTCAACACTTTTAAGCAAATGCCAAACGTACATTACTATACACATGCCACAAACTAACCTATGAAAATACTGTAAATGAACGGTCATACCTACATTTTATAAGGATCACATTCATGGATGGCACCTATGAAACAAGAACGAAAAGTAGATACAGGAATGTGTTCCTCACGTGGATCCGAGGATACAAAACAGCACAGCATAACTGTATTGAAGATACTGGAGGACTATGAATATCAGTTGTTAGCGCAATAATTCAGGCTACTGAAGAATATTGTTAAGATTTTGTAAATATGCGTAAATACCGGAACAACAGTCTTATTAACGGCAATCGAAACAGTACAACAGTACAACAGTACATCAGTACAACAGTACATCAGTACAACAGTACATCAGCCGACCACTTCAAGACAGATGTCACGCTGACGATGGTGACTTTCTGACGTTGACCGGGCATAGGCCTAACTTGGCCTGTAACATTGGTGGGAGGGGGGAAGCAAATCTGATCATGAGTGTTATAAACTTCACCAGTAGTGAAGTTAGAAAGAGGGGGAAGGTTGGTTTGAACCAGTCCTTAATACTCAAAACACCCCCTTGCCCCTCCGTCAACCCAATATATTTTTTGGGCCCTGTTCAACTCAGTAGCCAAAAAAATTCTTAGGTCGAAAATATATGGAGGGGGAGGGCATTTTCGCCCTTAAACCCCCCCCCATAACGCCTTTGTGCCCAGAAAATCTACAGAAAAATTTCATAACGCCTATATACAACGTTGGTCTATCACTGCATTAACGCAGGCAAATCACTTCCCGGTGAGGTCAGTTTAACTGATGAAAGAAAACCTTTAGAATCGACTACATAAGGAGATGTTGGCTTCCCAAACAGATTATGGATTTGGCAGCAAACACAAAATCCTTGATTCCTCCATGTATCTAAACCCATAGTTCAATAACTCCACAGTCTCTTCGACCAGCTCACACAGAACTGATTGGTATCAGATTCCGGCCCAGGGACTGCCTGATTTAAATGAGATCTTTCGAGATTGCCTCAGTTACTGGAAGGAAATGTTTGTTAACACATTATAATATGCCACGACCGCTACTTTCGATATCTGCTGCTGCTCGTAATTCGTGACAGTTCTTAGTTACATTAAAATAACTGAAAAGATGAAAAGCGAAGCTTAACAGATCAATAAAACCACATCATAAAGGGAAAGTAAATTGTATCTACATAAATATAGCGCACCGTGTCCCGTAACACTTACCGTTCATTTTGATCCTGACGATTGCGTGTTAATATAACAAATGGAATGCCTACAGTACCGTAAACCAATCAACTGTTCCATTCATAAGGCCTATTTATTTCTGTTGTTAGTTACATGTAAAATCATAAGTGATAGATCAGTCGGTATACTGCTTAGGAAACGTGTTCGATAACTGAGGAATCGTGGTTCAACTCCCGGCAGAAGTAAAGAATTTTTTACTTCTTCAGATCTCCAGTCTGGCTTTGGTATTCTTCCAGCCTCCCATTCAAAGAGTACATGGAGCTACTTCGCTAGTAGGTCATGGTCACGCTCCTCGAACTACAGTCGAGGTTCAGAACAAGCGGCGCTCTGCCTCTCTCTCTCATATACCTTTAAGGTGTACACAATATTAATTTTAACACTGAATTTTTACCACAGGTAGTACGTAACATTTGACACTGAACTGACGTGGTATTGTATAGAAACTGGGCTTCAAAAGCTCTTTCGTTCAGAAACCTTCTCCCCCACCGATGTTATTTCTGACTGGCAAACACACGTGGAAACAAGGAGGTATTTGTAAACAATATCTACAGAACAAATATCTGGTATTTACGCGAAATGTGAATTGAAACTGGGGAAACCAATTGCAAATATATCAGTTTATTCCACATATATATATGTGAAGTTCCATAACTGATATCGCCCAGCAGAGCAATTTTTTGTCGTTTGCACCTCGTTATTGAACCGAGCAACGCCGCATCTGTTACAAAATGTGCTGAGAAATTGAATGTGATGGATTTGTGTCAACGCGTTGTAACTGGAATGACCTCTACGTTATGGCTGTTTATCTCGACCCTGCAGTTCCTCTCACGGTAGCCAAGGTGTGTTAAATCGTGTTTAGAAAAATCGTTTGAATCTGCAAAACATTATTTTAATTTTAATATTTTAATAAGTATAATAACCTGATTTAGACACTTATCTTCGCTTAGCTGGTCACAAATATATACAGCCTTTTCTTTTTCGAACTCAAATACTCAAACCCTTTTCTCAAAATAACTCTTTGCAGCTTACTATTCGGAGCCATCCAGTCTCTAACTCTATATCATATTACGTTCAATCGATTTATAATATCATTATTGTAACTGCACCTAATCTTCCCATACTTATTCCCTCTCACTTAATGCTCTATACACTTTTCACGTTCTCGATAAACACTATAAACCCTGCCTGTCTGATCCTCCTCAATCTGATAAACATAATATTGTGTAGTATGTAGAATAAATTAAAATATATTCACGTATTTATAATTTAAGGAACATGTAAGTGGGCAGAAAGTCTGTGATGTGAATACAATAATAGAAAATAGACAACATTAGTGATAAGTATGAAAATGGCAAAGAGGAGACAAAACAAAACAAGACCACTAAATGTGAACACGTTTCTAATTCTTCTGATTTATCGCCTCTTCCTTATGAACTGAACAGCAGGCTTATACCTGCATAATTTGATCAGAGCGAGATGACATAGCATATTGTACATGTTCAGTGACGTGGGTTTACCACAGGACACCATCGCTAGACAGCCCTCCAGTACGGTTGATTAAGATCAGTATGACAACGACTGGCCTAAGTCATTACTGGGATCTGACACAAAATCGCGATTAAACTTACTTACTTACTTACTTACTTACTCCAAGGAGCAGAATCCTTCTTGAGAAGCTAATCGTTTCTCAGCTAGACAAGAAATTATACTAATTTTGTGAAAAAAGATGTTTCATTACCGCGTTTACAAGCGCCCGCCACCTGTTCCTATACTCAACCAGATCAATCCAGTCTATGTCCCAATATCCCAATTCCTTAAGATTAATCTTAATAACATCTTCCCATGTATGCCTGGGTCTTCCTAGTGGTTTTTTTCTTCAGGTTTCCCCACCAAAATCCTGTATGTACCTCTCCTCTCCCCTATAAGTGCAACATGCCCCGCCCATCTAATTTTTCTCGATGTTATCACCCGAAAAATATTTGGTGTGGAATGCAGATCATTCAGCTCCTCTTTATGTAGTTTTTTTCCACTCCCGTGTTCCCTCGTCCCTCCTAGGCTGAAATATTCTGCTCAGTACCCTGTCCTCAAATACCCTCAGCCTACGTTCCTCCCTTGATGTGAGCAACCAAATTTCACACACATAAAAAACAAAAAGCAAAATTTTAGTTATGTGTATCTTAATATCTATTTTTGGATAGCAACCTGGAAGACAAAAGATTCTGTACCGAATGACAACAAACATTCCCTGACTTTAATCTGCTCGTAATTTCTTCCAGAATAGAATTTCGATATGTTAAGATTGTTCCCAAATACTTTAACTCTTCCACCATTTCAAAGGTGTTATTATAAATCTTTGTATTGTGACTTCATCCTGCATTCTGATCTCGAGACATGACCATTTTCAGCATTCACTTCTAGACCGATCTCCTTACTACCTACTAAAAAAGCTTCTCTGTTTTTCTTTACAGTACGTACGCTACCTCCCAATATATTACCATCATCAGCACAAGCCAAAAGCTGATTTGCACCATTTAATTTCAAGCCATCCTGGTTTACCTAAACCCTCCTAATGGCATAATGTAATCCAAAGTTGAAAAGCAATGGCGATAAAGCATCCCCTTGTTTCAAACAATTCTTAATAGGAAATGTCAGACAAATGTTCGCCTACTTGGACTCTGCTACAGTTTTAATTCCGACACATTTTTATTAGACTTACCAGACTCATAAGGATACCAAGCTCAATAAGAATATTATACTAGACTTCCCTTCCAACTGACTGATCATTATTCTTGAAGTCTATAAATAGATGATGCACTGCTTCAGTGTATTCGCATTTTTCTCAGATATTTGAGGAATGCATAAAATATGATCAGTAGTTGACCTGGTGCGTCGAAATCCACACTGCTGATCCCCAATAATTTCCTACGCATATGGAATTAAATTTGACAACAGAATGCTGGAAAAATTTTGTTCGTGTTTAACAAAATTGGTATTCCTCTATAATTACTACAACCTGATTTATTACCCTTCATATAAATAGGTACAATGATCGACTCCTTTCACTCCTCAGACAATTTCTCCTTATTCCAAACAGAATTAATAAGTTTATGATCTCAGAGCGAATTGTTCTACATCATGCTTTGAACAGTTCTGTTGGGATTTGGTCAATAAGTGGCGATTTGTTTCTTTTTAATTTTTCAATAGCCACCTCAACCTCAAAGACACTGGGTCAGACACCAGTGGCTCTGCTGCATACATGTCTTTCTGCCTAACCGCACGAATATACGGTCTCCAAAATAATCAGCTTAACTAAATGGAGGTGGGACAGCAATGTCCTCAAGTTAGATCACACGGGTTAAGGTGATACGTGTTCAATTCTCTGCAATACTCTGAATTTTCTCCTTGTAACTGCCTAGAGTCCCACACCGAGGGCTCTAATGTTTCCCGTCGAATGAGTTACAGGGAAGTATTCCTACGGAACAATTCAGACCAAGCGTACAGCCGACAAAACTTCTTCATTCAGAGCTGAATTTAGGAATGTGTGAAGCTTTCTCAACTACACTGCCTGTATCATGGTGTAGTATGTAGCATGCAATGCTACAGGAACTCTAGTGCTATAATTTTATTTGCAGGGGGCATTAGGGAATAATTTGGACAGGGGCTCATGTTTCGGTCCTGTGAAATGCTCTAAGATCGTGAGAGTGATCTTCGGACAGTATGGTCCTAGTACATCATTCCACCACTAGACGGTCTTAGTCGTGCAGAACTGTGAAAACTGCTGCGTTTTTACTGAGTCTAGTGGTCGAAGGGCATGGACAAGAGTCTCAAATTGGAAGTAGATTATCATGAGCAGAGACGGACCACTTGGTTCCTGTGGAAAGTAGGCGTTAAAGTGTCAGATATTGATCATTTGTTATCTGAAATTCGTGGAGAGAAAGCATCTGCAAGCAGCACTGTGTTTAATTGACTACGGAACTTCAAAAGTGGTAAGAAAACTGCACAGAAAGGTGTAAGCACCAGTCTTCTGACGACATACCTTCCACCAGCGACAGAAAACCAAATCCGAGTTGATCCTGGCGGAAAGACGCGTAACATTTGACGAGCTGCTGCGTGCAATAGGCCTTGGTCCAGGAGCTCTTCACATTATCTACAACGGTCTGAAGATGGAAATGTGCGAGAACACTGAGCCCCACAGAACTTGAAGAAGAAACGGAAACAGACGGGTGGGCAATTGCCTCAAACTCCATATTCATCTGACCTGGCACCATCTGACAACGTTCATTTCGACACAACCATGGATGGATTGCGTGGTGAGCAATTTTCTTCTCGAAGAACTCCAGGCGGCTGCCCATAAGTGGTACCGCAAAATCCGCAAAGACAGGTTCCGCAGGCGGCTGTCCGTGAGTGGTATCGTGGCATCCTTCAAGACAGGTTACGTGAAGTCATCCGTAAGCTCCGAAGAAGAACATATGGTGAAGGAATTACGTATGGTGAAGGAATTAAGTACTAAGTCCAAATTATCCGATGATAACTCGCGCAATCTTACAATATTTTATTTGCTCAAAAAGGCGCCCCAGTCCAAATCATTCCCGAACGCCCCCTCCTAATTATCCCCACCGCCCACGTTACTAAGTCGTGTAGAAGTGATATTAATTGCCTAAAATTATTGAACTCTAAACACAACGGGATGCACGACACCAAGGAACTTGAGCTCATTTTTAGAACATCCAAAATATTTACAGAATTAATATCGAGAGCATTACATTAAACAGAGCAGTCTGTTCAACGATGTCAGCTGTCACATCGCACAATTTCTGTTTGCCAGTTACACCACCTGCAATATCTGACAGAATTATGGGACGTGTACATATAATTCCTGTGTCCTATTGAGTGAGAATTCGGAATGTGTGCCACGCACCTTAAATGTCACAGTTCAGCAAGTGCTAACTAGATTGTTTGCCTTGCTTGGCAATTCGCTTTAATCGAGACAGATTATTCGAGTTTGAACTGACGTTACAAATGAGGGAATAAATGATTTCGACTTCCGAAAACAGAGTTCAAATAGCATTTCATGATTGATATAGAGTAGTTCACAATTGTCAATCTGTTATCAGTATTTACGCGTGAAACAGTGATGTGAAAAAATTGGTTAACAGAAGAAACGTAGTCAGAAAATTCTAAAATCCTAGAAATGTGACAGTGTTTTGAAAACTGATGCTGCATTGCGAAAACTGGCAAAAGACAAGTTTTTGAAGTGTGCTACTTGAAAACGCTAGGATCATAGAGCGTTAGTGACGCTAAGGAATAAAGACGAAGACTTTTGAAGGGTCGACAGATAAACCGAAGGACTCTGATAAAGGCCTGCCTCAGTGCCACTTTTCCGCTTTAAATCGGACATATAATGGCCTGTGATTGAACCCGACCTTTCAACGTGAAAGGCCGACGATTAACTGCCCGAGGCACAGTAAAGTCCGAAAAGGAAATGAAGCTTTCCTTCATAACCGTGTTTTTAAGGAATATAAATACAAAATTAAATTCGCTATTACAGACAAGAAGTGCTCAAATATAAATGCCGGAAATTTTTTCTTTTCATAATAAGCCTGAAAACAACAAAACTTTGTTTTATCTAGGCTATTACATAAAAAATAAGGCAAAATTAAACTTTTAAGAAACTCCCACTGTGTGTTCAGATACTCAAAGTTTTAGGTGAGAGAATTTTATCTGCTGCATCCTAAATCGAGTAGAAAAGTGCTGGGAAAGTTAACTCGCTTCTCCACGAAAAACCGTGAATCCTTCACGTTGTAATGTTTTAGAAAATGGCGAACAAAAAATAAAATTAAAAACAACTTCTCATAAAATGTGAGATATGTTAAAATTTAAAAAAAAAAATAGGGCCTATTCATTTTGAATTAAATGTCGACAATTTTAAATCTGCGAGTCACAAAATGCTTAAAACGTGTTCGCACGTAATGTCATTGCCCTCCAGAGGACATTCGTGGTTTGTCCAACCCGCAGCATGGCCTCTATACAGACTGCGTTGTCACGGATCACTGACATTATGGCACAGTGGATATAAAATATTTGTTTCTGATCGCTTGCTTTAGCACTGAAGTAATTTAATTACTCCGTGACTGACACACAAAATGTTCTTCAAAAATGCGAGTGTCAGAGATTTTAAAGACACAAAAGTTTTTTAAAAACGAAAATAGGGAAGGAAAATTTTGGTACGATGTGAATAAAAGTTCTGAACACAAAAGTATATCGACTTGTGTCACACCAGTAGAAGTTTGAATGCGGTCCGATTAGCACACATCTGTGGTAGCATTCCTTCGCATATTCTGGACGAACGGCGAGATCTGAGGCTCTGACGGTGACCAGGATCAAAATGGCTCTTTTTGAATTTGAATAATTAATAATTGCAATTTCGTCCACAACCCTACTTTACAATAATAAGACAAGTAACGCATGCAGACCCTGAAGGTACTGCCTCGAAAAAGGATCAATGCCTTCCCTCTACATTGTTGAGCCACTTATCGCTGTCAACAATAGAAAACTGTTGAGTGTTGCAATGGAAATGTGGCTATGTATTCCCTGTGCATTGTTGTAAATCTACAGAATATTTCGTAAGGCTCTGAACAATATAAACGTGCTTAATTTTTCACGTAACGTGCCCCATATTTTTATCAGATTTTAACCATATCTGGACTTTCGTGACAATTTCACACAACTCTCAGCAACCAATTGCACGAAAATCCTTCCAGTGGTAGCCGAGCTGATATATGCGGACGGAGAGGTCTGGCGAAACTGAAGAACACCTTTCGCGACTTATGAGAGAGCGCCTAAAATTTGAAACTAGGCGTTTCGTGGACCGAATCGACCCCAGTCCTCTGGCAAGAGTAAGAAATACATCTCCATTAGTCGGTTCTATTAGATAAAAAGCAATTCTAATTCAATGAGATTAGAATGGCTTTCCTATTGTGCCCAAATATGCAGGTGTTTTTGCTACTCTTTTACCTGAGAACGGGGACCGATTGTGCCTTAAAAACTTTAAATTAATCTTTATTTTAGTCAAGGGATAAAATCAAAGTCCAAAGAGTGAATGAAACAAAATGTGATACATCATCGTCAGAATCCTGCCGAAATGTAATGCTTCCACCTGACATGAAAGGCTGTGCGGTTTGGTAAACATTTCCTCCGAGATGTTGGTACAACTGCCAAACTGCAGTAAGTTACATGCCAGAATATAGTAACCTCGGAATACACCGTGTTTTGGACCTCGACATTCCATCAGGTCTTTCTTAGTTTTCCTTAGCCGTAAGAATAAAACCTTAATGTGTGAGTATATATATATATATGAAATAAACCCTCTCTTCGACATGGAAACACGTTCTTTACTAATTAATTAACCGAAACTTTCCAAAAAGGGTGGAAAATTTGAATGACAAAACTAGTATAAACTTCTTATTGCGAAGGGAAGGAATCAGTCCGTTAGGAACAAACTGGGGTGCAGAACATTGCTCGAGAAATACAGCTGTATCTATACGTACCCGACCATCTATTGAGCCTCCTCATTCTTCTCAGAGAATATTGAGAGGTAGGGGTGGGGGGTTGGGGATGACAAGGAAGATACGTCAAATCGGTGTTACAGAAAACAACCTCTTTTATTGGAGTCAAACCACTTGATGTTCACCAGGGCACCCAAACTTGGATGCTGATCGCTGACTGGATACCTCCAAAGAAGACGCGTGAATATAGCTTCTTTTTATCTTTTTTTAATCACTCGTTGCCAGATATTCAAAGTCAGGCCGGAGTCGCCTGACTGCTAAGTCGTCACAGCTGGCTGGCGAAAATGAACCACGCCACTAAATCTTAGCAAAAACTGGCACTAAGCGGAAAACCAAGGTCGGAATAGCAGATGCAAAACGTTATACAGAATTTATATGAATTTTAAATAAACCCATTACAGCTCAGGGAAGCCTGTTCCCAGGGTCGAACCTGGAAAGGCGGCTTCAAACAAAGAATGGACACAAAGAGGATACCCACGTAGGCATTGCACTCTATATCAAATTGTAGGAGAAGCATAGGACGACCGAGGAAAAGATAGAAGGACCGACTTCACTTTGAGGGTTAAGGAACGGCTACTGCTTCTAACACTTCTTAGATCGTGATGATGATGAAAATGATCGAGATTCATGTAGTTAGTTAGGAAGAGAAGACATTAATTTATGCCAAACTATCAGAAAACCTGACCTTAAGTTGCTCAAAGCTGGACGGAAACTTCGTTGTAAATGTGGTTAGACGTTCGTCACACAAAGGGTCCTAGTTAGATAAAAAAGGACAGAAGGTATAATGAGAACCGAACATTACAACATTCTGCATAGTACATACTTGCAATTAATATGTGTACCGAAATGTACACTTCACGACCCACACATTATTCCAGGAAAAACCGATGGATGAAAAGCCTCTAATATGAAACTTGAGAACAGTATATGCATATTTAACGGCATGGTTGCCATATTGATTACTATTTGTTTACATATTCACCTAACCCAAAAACAGTTTCAAAATGTCTCAGCTATCAACAACGCATATTAATATGGGTACTTAACAACTGAGGCATTTCTATAATTATAAAGTGAACAGTCGTAAATTAGTGCATTTCAATCCAGCAGATCCTGTGTTAGTTTATAGCAACAACTGAAGAGCAGAAACTCAGAAGAACTCCCTAAAATATTCTTCAAAGATCTTCCACATATTCTGACTGTCAACACTATTAAACGCCAGAACCATCCTGACCCAATATCTACAAACATGTGACCACAACGAGAACAAAAACGAATACGGACAACCAAACCACAACATAAACAAGAACAATGACAAATCAATTCATTCCAAACATGCAGAGAGGAAGAAACATAGTTCCGCTCCAATAAGATACGCTTAAGAAAAAAAAGAAAGGAGAAAAACACCGCCCCCCCCCCCCCCCACTGAGAAGTACGGAAAACGACAGCCACAACTACACCCACAGCTGCGCCTAGTTTATACCTAATTTAATTAGTAAAAAACCAGATTTTATACCCACTCAATGTAATGCACGAGGGATCCGTAATGCAATAGTTACATGTACAGCACTATAAAGGATATGTATTTATTGGTTCTTAAATATTTAGCCTGATGATGGCTCTCTGGAGTCGAAACACGTTGCGGTAACACATTAATTTTCTAATGTTTTTTGTGTTGACTGAACACATATTTAAGTTTACAATAAATAAGTTTAATAAACAAGACGTTTACAACAAAATCCCATGAACTCTATGTTTCATACTCAGGTACTACTTCAAGATATGATAGAACAATTCAAGAACATTTTAACAGTCATTAAACTGTTTCAACCTTTCAACATTTTTGTATAAAATTTATTTGACATAGTAACATGTATTTTATTAAAGGGTAAAATTGAGATCTCTATTCAAACCCCAATATAATTTTACACAATTCCTTTAAGTATTTTACACTATTGACGTCGAAACATGTTGCCAAATTAACGACATAACATTTACTAATTATGTTAACGACAATTTATTTCTCTTGTTACTCTGTCTGATACAAATGGATGAAGAACGTAAAAAGAACTTCCGAACACAAAATGCGTAGCCTGTGGCCTGGCATTCTGCTGGTTTCCAAGCCAAGCAACTTACAAGTATCTCAGCTCTGCAACCAATTATTATAGGCAAATCAAGAGAAGCTGTCAGAGCTGGGTGGGCGGGACGAGAGGTAATTCACTGTATCCTCTATGCTGAGAACATCAGTCCACTTACCTGCACTACAGGAGAAAAATAAGACATATATAATGCTGCCATACAGGAGTAGTGGTCTATAAGAGTGCAGCGCGCATGCGTACAGTTACTCTCCCTTCCCACCTACACATGTTCCCCCTCTTCTCATGGCGTGTGCATAATATGTGTATTTAACCATGGCGACGTTTCCCAACCTTTGATGTGGCAAATGGTATTAGACCCGCGGACCTACAACGGAAAAGCCTGTAGCCAGTGATATTTAGTTTAAATGAATTCATACTAATTCATTCTCTCGAACACTACATAACACTGTCACTTATTAAAAAAACATATTAAAGTCCAAGTGTTTTTGTCAGCTCCAATATTTTGCGGACAATATCAAATACAAAAAACATGCAAGAAATAAATGTGTATTTAAATAACTTACACAAATTATTTGCTTACAAATAAAAACTTGGAAGGTCCATATTTATCGAGTTCTTCATAAAACCCTCTCGTAATCCTACGTCAGACCCCCCGCGACCCTGATTTGGTTCACGACCTGAAGTTGGGAAACACTGAACTACGTGATAGCCTGTTGAATTACCCACGATTTCAGAACGGATCAATATCATATTTTGCATGTTATCATCAATTACACACGCGAGTCTATATGTGTTCACAATGGGTATTGGAGACAGTAATGTGTTGTGGAACGTGACGCAGTGTAGGGTAGCAGCAGCTAGACATATTGTGTCTGAAAATCCTACTGCCACCATTTTCAGGGCAGATATAGCCTGAAGGCGACTGCAATAATTTCTCCCAACATATGGTAACTAGTTACCAGAATACACGCCCGCACGTCTCAGCAGACAGTCAGTTTCACCAGGTGCATATGTCTCGAACAGGTCCTTGACAAGGAATAAACGAAATCGTAACTGCAATTATATCTATAATTTTGGAAATAAATTCACATAAACCGGGGTGCTAATAAGTCCTTAGCCCGAACAGGAAGGGAACAAGCTCGGAAGCATGTCAGGGACGCTTGCGATTTCAACAATATCGAGATGCAAGCTGTCATCAATTTTTTTTCCTGCAAGGCAAGGCGCCGAAGGAAATTCACGCCATTCTAAGCAAAACATTAGCCTTTTTTCCTCCTGGTCGGGCTAAGGACTTATCAGCACCCTTGTAAAATTGAATATTTGTATGGTTTACTAAATATCACCTACATGTGCATCCTCAGGGAGAACTCTTATCACTTCTCAAAACCATCTGCTTATTGTGAGGTTGTTACAATGGTTGATTTACAGATCATGAAATATATCATGTTGGTGTTTTTAGAAAGCAGTTTTCAATTATTAAAACAATATTGGCTCATTGTTATTCTGGGAAGATACGGAGTAATCACAGGATTATCTAACGGACCGCAAAAGTTGGAACAGAAAAGGAATATATATATAGCCACAACATTATTAAATAAAAGAAATAGTAGTCGTTCTGTACAAAGGTGTGTCAGCATGCTGTAGACAAAATGCACGGAATGGGGAGCTACATGATATCGTGATTGCTTTATTTTAAAATTGTAGATTGGAACTGATAGTCCATTTACAGGACCTGCAAGTCCTTCAGAAGTTAAGGCTGAACGCACTGAAATGCCGGAAGAAGAACCACGAATTTTCGGTCTTTCAGCCCCCCGTATTATTCACTACACCTACAAGTAATCTCGGCTCCCAATATATAGGACAACATAATCAAATATTATTAGATTAACATTTCTGCAAATGTAATTACATACGGCATAATGACGGTGATAATCGCTTACCTTTCCGTTTGATACAGATTGATGATAGCATTAAAGGGTTCGTGAATATTACCGTATTCAAAGTACAAACAAAAGTTGATAGTGAATTCAATTTATTTGTAATGTCACATCACTAATTGTGACTCAGGTGCAAAATTTCAAATCAAATAAAATTTGAAATCTATGGTTCTCACGGCGTTATAAATATTTTGGTCTTGTGTAATATGACGCCGTCCAGAAAGAAGCATAAGCACCGCAGTACAGGGCATAAGAACCAAGAATACCGTGACTGCTCAACCCGTAGCTGCAATTCCAAATGAAAACCGTCCTTTAACCATTCAGCTGGCATAAACGAGACAGTTAGCCGAAGCAATTCTGAGAACAAATAAGTAGTTTCTTTATGGTGACATTATATTACCAGTTTATTTTTTAAAAGTGTGGTGAAAATCGAGACACCATAGCCTATGTTGTGAATTGTACAGGGCGATTCAAAAAGATGGACTCAATTAAACGGCGCCTCAACACACGCCAGACAGATGGTTGCGGTATTCCAAGTTCTCTGCTCGCTCTACGGGTTGACTTGCGTGGGCTACGCTCAAAACTCTCTTGAATTCGTCTCACGTTCTCCTCTGACACAAGTGGTCGGCCGGAGCTTTTAACTTTACACTGACAGCCTATTTACCATTATTTTTCCTATTATTATCCGTTTCATTTTATTGCATACGATGAGTAGAATATTAGACAGGTACAATTACACATATGCGCAATTATATGTAAATTAATTCATTTTTCAGTATTTTATTGAATTCTATGTTGTCCACATACAGACGAAACAGAAATTTCAGTAGACGTAAATGATGATATGGGACTGACGTATGGTAAATCACGGTTTCGGATTTACACTCTAGTACGTACAAGAAAAGAAGCAATTAATGTAAATCATTTCAAATAGAAACCCCTTAAGCGGAAACAAATAATATTTAATAAAATATGAAATAAGATTTTCCACGCGTAATTCAGGATTCAAATACTTACCTTCCAGTAATGAGTGCGATTTAGAATTTCGCGTCTCTGTGTGACAATCCTGTGGTATGTAAAGATGACTTGGGTACCAGGCAGGCTTTCCGTGTGTAAAAAAGCCGGAACGTGAGGTTGAACAGTCGTCTGTATCTAGTATCAAGGTAAAGAACGAGTATAGCCACAACTTACTCCCCCTGTATGCCTTAATGGTGCGTACAGGTCAAACTTACTTTACATGTTTACGTAACAGGTAGTGGTTGAAAAATACTGCCGTAAGGGATGTTACCTGAAGTAGATTCCCCCAAAATGCCAGCCTATTTCTATCAAATTACACGGCGTAGTATTCCAAACGACACTAGTATTCATAATAACCGTCAGAGAGCCTCAATTGTCACAGAGGATACAGGTTATATTAGTATTTTTTTTTTGTGTTAGAACTTGGATAAAATCGAACATCTACTGAGATGGACCGCCAGATTGCACTGATGAATGTACCGTTACCACCACAAGTAACAATGATTGAATTGGTGCTGTTCCGTACGAAGTAATTCCACTATTAATGATTGTTTATTCTCAGTTCAACTGGAATAAACAGCGATTCAGAACAGAAGGAAATGCAATTAAAGGATCGCTTACGTTGTTCAGATAGTTATTGATGCAGCACAGCTACCTAGCGAAAGGACAAACACACATAAAGGGATGAAGGCATAATTCAAGGAGACAGGTTACACAAAGAATGCTTGTTCAACCCAACAACTATAAATTGTCAATTTGTGGAAAATTTATCAACTCTATGTTCCAGTTAGTGTTACAATATGTGGTCTAGTAAAGAGTTATTGGCGTTTTGAGAAAAATGAAGACCCTACGATAATTCCAACACCGATGCATATTTACCAACCTAAACGGCGTAACTGCCCGCTACGGGCTGGACGGTCCGCGGATTGAATCCCGGTGGAGGCGAGATTTTGCACAAACGTTCAGACCGAACATGGGGCCCACCCAGTCTCCTATGAAATGTGTATCGGGTTTTTCCCGGGGTAAAGCGACCGAGGCGTGGCATTGACCACCCACCCCCATCTAACGCCGAGGCAAAGGAAAGAGTAGAGCTATATCTCTACTCCCCCTCTTGGCCTTCGTGGCCTGTTATAGGTTGAAATTTATCTTTTATAGAGTCTAACTTCCTAAAATATTTATATCTTCAGCAATACTGCTGGAGAACGTCAAATCTCACTGCAACTGAATGCTTTCACAGCCACAGCTACAAAGAATTATCCCCATAGTACAGTCGTTTAGACAATGATTTCAAAATAGGCGTCGGAAAGACAGAGATTGTAACAGCGTGGATTATATTCACCTGGTTATGACGGGTTGCTGTGAATATGGCAGCGAAATGTTTCTTGTAATAACAGGTGGGGAATTTCTTGACTAGATGAGCGACCATCAGTTTATCAAGAAATAATCCCTTACAAGAAGATAGTCAATCAGGGAATAAACAATTAGACATAAAGAACTTCATCACGCAGTTTCTTTACTCCCCCTTTTCTTCATCTTCCTACAATTGAAACATCTTAAGTCTTCAGATTACCCAAAAGGCAGAAGATGTTTTCATAACTGAATGTCTGTCAACTTTAGAGGAATATTTTGTGATGACTTACCCACAAGTACAGTAATGTTGGAAAATTAAAAAAAAAACTAATATCAAAACCTGACATACTAAGAGCACATTTACAGAAATGTTCATTTACTCTTATATTAAAATGAGATTCATACCAAGATAAAATTTGGTATGAGCAACAAAGAGGGGAGGCTGGTGCAGCGTTGGGGCTCTACACGTGGTTTAGGGTATGACCAAATTGGAACTCAACCAGAACACCAGGTCTTTTAAGTTTATCGGGACATAACCTCAGCCCCACCAGGAACTTGGGAGGCCATTATATTGATGGGATCAAGAAGGCTTCCTTCCGAATCCTTTCCAACTCATAATTAACGCTGCACAGTCCGATTAACTAATAGTGCGGTAAAATAAACGACAGAACAGCCATGTTTAATAGTTATGAAACAGCTCCAGAAATGATTAGGCAGTTCAGGATGTTTATAATAGAGGGAAGATTTAGTCAGTGACAAATTGATACAGTTGTACAGAACACCATATAAAACAGGGTGTGCGCGAGTATTAATGAACACAGAAACATTACTAAAATTTAGTGGATGCTCATAAACACAGCACTTTTACGTTGTGATAACTTTACAGCATAGCCCGGAAACTAATACTAGAATATATTGCTGCAGTAAATTCTACGAGGAAGTCGTAAAGTGATATTGGATTATTGTCGGCTTTTCTCATGCCCATAATCTTTCCTATAATGGTTTCTGAGAAGCAGTAAAACAAAATCAAAATTTAGAATAGACGCTGTTTGAAGTCGAAACGGTTAATGGACTTTTATTTTTAACTGCATCATTCTATTAAAAAAAAACTGTAGTTAATTTTCTTTATTTAACCCTCTGAAGATTGATGAAACAATATGCAATGGCTGTTCTGCTCAATTCTTCCCTACATCCAAAATAGCATTCCTTTGTTTAGTAGCTTAAAGTCTTCTAACGCTTGTACTTCCCAACAGAATTAGTATTAAGATTAAAATGTGTTTGGGTCATCGGTGGAATTATCCAGCAATACTATGAGAAGGATCTGTCCCACTGTCCCTCTTTCAAACACAAATTTCACATGGACCGGCCCTATGATTGAACTCGGCTCAGCAAGGTCAGAGGCTAGCTACTAACTGCCTTTTTTCGCATTTGAACTCTGTTGTACTACATATCAACATCTAGAAATCTTCAGAAAGACAAAATACAACCAAACGCAATGTTCAGTACAGTCAACATGAATAACAGGTGTGCCACCATTACGAATTAAAGACACGCCTTCCATTGTGTTTCTCAGCCACAGCACTGTCTTAAAAGGCAGACTTTCATCTGAGCTATATATAAAAATTTCATTTCTTACTACAAACAGAAATGGTCTCACGTCCGTTTTAAAGAACAACCGGTTAAACCGTTTAGGTAAATAATCGGTGCTTATTGTGAGAACCGTTTAAAACATACTTTACTACAAGGTGTGGGCAAAATGCAGAGTTTCCAAAGTTGCAGCGGGCAGGACGAAAGTTAAGTTGGGTTTCAAAAGATTAGGACTCTCACTGTTGACATTGAGATACCCCCATTACACCTCTGTCCATGCCTCGTGGTTCGATCGCCTTGCTGCTGTTGGATGACTTATAGATATGATAAACGCAAATGAAAAAAGCATTCAAAAATGGAATTTAATTAAAACAGTACAAAGACATTGCTGTCCGACAAAATCTCACGTTCACAAAGCCTGGGAGAGTAACTGATCAGAAGTGTCGGAGATGCTATTCCGTCTTTGAGGGGATACTAGAACCAAATGGAGGCAGACCCAATAATAAAGTGTATGGTGCAAGAATAATAAACCAGTACTGCTTGGAAAATACAGACTGCCTAAGTCCCACGCCCGAAATTTTCAACTAACATTTACAAATCTCTTTTCGACCAACTTAACATTAGTAACATGAGAAATAAATTACCATTAACACAAGCGGTAAGTGTTATGATTTAATTTGGTAACATGTTTCAACTTCAGAGAGTCATCTTCAGGCCAGTAGTACAAAATATTTTAAACTATTTTTTATTTTGTACAAAGAACGAACAAATGCACAATTAATTGACAAATTATTATACTTCTCCTACATGTTTCGACACTATTGCATCATCTTCAGGGAGCTCCTAGTTAGTACCTGCTGAGTTACAGAAGTATGTCAATTCAGTCTTGGTGATACATACTTAGCTAGCACTAGCTACGAGCTCCCTGAAGATGACACAAGAGTGTCGAAACATGTAGCAACAGTATAATAAATTGTTAATTCTCAGAGTACAACCAACAAGATGCAAAGTTTCTCAAATTTATTTATTTCTGTAAGACGCTCTACATGTTTCAGACGGTTTGTCCGTCTGTCATCAGGAGCACAGAACTTCACATACAGCGTCAGGCACTTGTCAGACCATTACTGATACCTACTGTAATGGTCTAACAAATACCTGACGCTGTATGTGCAGTTTTGTGCTCCTGATGATGGACGTAAAAACCGTCTGAAACATGTACAGCGTCTTACAGAAATAAATAAA
>Ga0123354_10004095_pt1 | contig 20508 bp, 10 predicted proteins | sample TergutLab28metaG_2_FD_97872 | JGI IMG/M metagenome (GOLD analysis project Ga0123354, IMG submission 97872) | Labiotermes labralis P4 segment gut microbial communities from Petit-Saut dam, French Guiana - Lab288 P4 | ecosystem: Host-associated > Arthropoda: Insects > Digestive system > Gut ...
CCTCCTGGTAGCCTGCTGCGAGCGCTTTTTTGGGGTTGATTCGTTTGAGGGGTTTGGGGGTGTGGAGGAGGGGGCGGGCGGGGGGGGGCGAACTTTACATATGGACGTCATATTACGTTCCGTCCGTGTGTCGTTCAACCGTATGACATTTCAAGAGTAAATAACGCTTTGGTGAGGTCTTTGTGGCTCGTCGGGGAGTATTCGTTTGAAATCCTGCTACGTAATTATGAAATAGATCGATCTTGGACTGTGAAGGTTTAACGACTTCAAAAAAAAATTGCATATGCACTTCTTGTATAATGTGACGCCGCTAGTCGGTCGTTCCAGCTATGAATGTTATCTGACATATGGAGCAGAGTACCCCTGCTTTTTGAAAAGGTAGTGAGCAGGCCCTCATGCAGTCAAGTAACATCCCACCTTTAGGGAATTAAAAATATTATTACTTGGGCCGTGGTTCACATTTTGGTCTCAACGAATCCAGCCCATACCATCTCATCCCCGTTTGTTAAGATTTGTTTTCTATTTTATTTTAATAATTTAGTTCCCTGCGGGAATGGAACGTACTATGTGTGGCTGGAACAGGTGCCTCATTTTGTCTGGAAGTTACATGGAGAAGTGCCGACACGTGTAGATCCCTTCTTTGTGTTGGATGTCTGTCTCGAAGAGATAAACGCGAATGTAACGCACATGTGCATGTTACTGAAGACAGTCTCGTATCTTCGTACCTACGCATAATTCTTCCATGTGGCTTCTTTCTTTCAGTTTTTTTTTTGCCAGATTTTATCTGACGTTGACAGGTTTGGTCAAAATTGAACCTGTGTCTTAAAAGTTATAAGGTAATACTCGTACCACGTATGTAGCGATATACGGGGAATATGCAGAAGAAACTTCCGATGTATCTGAGGTAGAAGGCGAAGAAACAAAATTCGTATAACTGAGTTTTAATGAACTCAGATGATCTAAAAAGACACATGTGCTGGTTCATATAACATACGCACTGATTTTTAGTGGCACGTATATACCAGTCGCTGTATAGCGCAGCGCAAAAATGTGTAATTATTTTAAACACTTTATTTTGATAGTGACGTTAATATTTTAAAACTAAAGGCCTGGTGGTGGCATGCAGAGATTGTCGAAGCATGTAGGCTGTTTAGTTGTTAAAGTAGAGGAAGTTGGGGTGTTGATAGTAAACAGTTTTTTTTTATTATTGTGTAATTTTAATGTGTATTTGTACTACAGTTTTCCAACATACCGTGTTCATTCATGACTGCCACCGGTCATTGAACACAACAGAATTGTGAGTAGACCTGCACTCTGCATTGAATGTTGCCTGAAATTAGCAATTAACGCTTTGAAGACTAAAAGGAATGTGCATTCTACATAAATATTCAGGTCGTACCTCACAGAGGACACTGTGCTTGTATTATAAAGACCAGTCTGTGGAAGCTGTCTGAGGATGTAATGGTTGTTTATTGTAAGACTGATGCAGAACACACAAATACAATGTGTGCGGGAAATGCGGAGTTTTAGTATTAAACGTGGCGGTACATACCATAACTACTATGCTTTGAAGCAGTGGTTCTTAACCTGCCGTGCATTTAGCCCCGCAAGGTGCTGTAGACCCCTTCGGAGGGTGCGATACATGTCATATATTTCTTGATGTTACTGTAGAATTAAAATACATGCTAATTCTGTCTCATAGTTACACTGCATCTTAAGTTTCAACAACTCATACGCTTCAACGGTTTTTGTATGGGTTCAAGAACATGTTTTGAGGACCCAAGTGGGGCGAGCTGCAGTACACATTAATAATCGCTGCTTCAAAGGGTTACATATTCTGTCTGTGCTTGATAGCTGGTCTCCAGTAGGGTCTGTAGGACCGGGTAAATAGATTGCGAACCAAATGGCCTTGACGTCATACAATGCACTGCGTCGTTGTTGGAATCAGCAGAGACTCTGTGAGGGTGTAGAAAAGCTTCATTGAGTGCGGAGATTGCTGTTGACGGAGAGCAGGATCGAACAGCACAGTGACTGTTTACTGTTGTACAAACAATGATGTTGTCTTGGAATTTTATTAGAGCAGTGTGAACTTTACAGCGTCATGTCATTTCGTCAATACAGAAAAGACATGCTTCCACAGTAGGCAAGGCTGCTGGAAGTCTTTTAGAGGGGCAAACATAAATTGGATTGGTAACAAGACAGGCAATATACTACTGCCGTACTCTTCCCGTGTGCTCAGCAAGCTTGTAGGTCTTTATCACAAGGTAATTTACGTGGGAGGTCCCTCAAAGGTCCACGATCGACTACGACTGGCTAACACACTAACACGCACGCAATTCAGTGTTCCTTCTTTAATTTCATTTGTTCAATGGCACAGTCACTTGCAAAATTGAAGTATGATTTTTGTTTAGTATAGTTTAATAAACAAGTGTAAAATAAAACGGTTGATGTGAATAACCACGGCACTTGGAGTAAACACTTAATTTTACATTGATCTATTTGTATAATGCCACTTATAATTAATACTGCCAAACTATGTAAGTTTTTGTGGGCCGGGTTGCTCAGTCGGTATAGCGACTGACTACGGGCTTGATGGTCCGGGATTGAATCCTGGTGGGGACGAGATTTTTCGCCCGTCCAGACCGGCCCTTGTGCTCACCCAGCCTCCTGTACAATGGGTACCGGGTCTTTCCCGGGGGTAAAGTGCGGCCGGGGCGTGCTGCTGACCACTCACCCCCTTCTAGTGCCGCGGTCCTGGAAGAGTAGAGCTATACCTCTACCCACCCTCTGGGCCACACCGGGCTTGTAACGGGAACACTTTACCTTTTATATAAGTTTTTACGGAGCCCCGAAATTTGCATTCGTGCAACTCCAACGGTCCAAAAGAAAGTGCTTCCTCGTACTGCGTCTTCTCCTTCGTTCCAACCAACAGCCCCATTATGTATCAAGTAATTCTATTGGCTACAATTCGAATTTAGAACCCCATTGGCCGAATTAATTCTTTTGAAAACCAAATCTCATTGGCAGCTCTGATTTGAATCAGTAAACCCAAACTAACGTTAAACGAACATATAGGTGCTGCTACTGAATGTATCATATCCTCAACGATAACGTCACGTGTTTCACACAGAAACACCCAGTTCAACACTTCTACCAACTAGACAGTTTATGTTTTGCCCTGGCTCAAGTTTCTCAGTGCCGTAACGGCATTCACACTTCTTACGGTTTTCCGTATTAAATCATTTACAACCAACAAAATCTATCTACGTGGAGCCCATTCAGGGTTTGAACCTGAATCGCCGATACATATCAGGACTTGAAACTGAAATGCCGGTAACAGTACGTAATGTAACAACATTGAGGCTTGTGCGCATAACCATTGTTGGCGCGGGGAAACCAGTAAGTATTTCATAGAATAAAATTTAATAGATATATGTCCAGTGGGAGCCGAGTTGTATCATGCGGGTGGACGGACGGACAGACATGGCGAAGTTAATAGTCTTTTTTCGCAATTTTGCCGGAAAAGTTTGGGAATATCCAGGCTGTTTCGGATAGTACAGGCTGCTGCCGTAAGGAAGCGTTCTCTACAGGACGTAACAAAGCTTTCATACCTAGTGTCTATGTATATTACTATTACAGTTGCTCTCTTTGTGGAGAATTGGTTACGGAGATACAAACTAAATCTACATGAAATTTAGCCGATATCACCTCATAAAGTAAAAGGTATTCGGGGAGTTCAGTTTTGGTGCGAGCCGGTCAGTTGCAACCATTACTTTATATGGAGCCTAAATTAATATTAATTACATTTTCAGTTACCAGTTAGACGGTAGACAGATTCTAATCTTAAGAAACTGCAGGCTTGCATAGTCGGAGGCAAATTCAGCGCATTTGGCTAATATCATGTGTTATCACGGTCTGTTGCAAATATGTGTTTGGGCCACTGCAGTCCCGGGACTGTGGATTCGAATCGCACCCGAATCATTGCGACTGTAGATTAATTCCGACACTTTATAATTATAGTTGTATTCTTGTTCGTAGCATCCTGAATATGGCCACATGAATGGCCGAAACACGTCGGTGTTTACTATATAATAAAATTACACCCGAGCACTCAAGTGCATTTGTTGGTATTTTTAAAAATCTTATACACGCCAGAGGGCTTTTTTTTTTTTGCATTGAATAGGTGGTAAAAGTTAAAGTTGTCCCTGCGTACGCTCTGAAGGCATATAGGGGGTGTAGCTATACAGCTCCACTCACTCTTAACGTCAGCACTAGATGCTGAGTGATCGTATCACACCTCACCTGCTCTACCTCCAGGGAAAGAACTTTCGATACCCATTGAATAGGAGGCTGGATTGGCCCCAGAGCCGGTCTGGGCGATTTGAAGAAAAGAAACATTTCCTCTAGTTGTCGGAAATCAAACCCGAGATGGTGCAGTCCGTAGCCTAGGTACTATACCGACTGGGCTTTGAAGCCACGAATATAACAGGGTGTTTGCTTAATTGGAATTCGGCCTGTGTTATTAATAGAACAGCTCTGTTATGAATTTTTGCCGCCGTACTATTTTGGTTTAGAAGTATTACTTTCTTACCTTTTGAAACTTAAATATGCACTAGTAATTAATATACAAAACGAATGGGGCAAGTGTGCACAAATTTTCCAGAAATCTAGGAGGCACCTGAAGATTCTAGGATCCAGAAAGGGTGACGTGAAGCAAGTTCCATATTGAGCTACAGATATTCAGCACCACGGTACAAAATTTTGTCGTTCGGGAGACCTGGTGCCCGGGATTAATGGATCTTTGGTATGGGGCGCATTATGACGAATTTAAACGAGTTACTTGATTCCAAGTGAATAATTGTCCAACAATATGCGATTGTATTCAGTTTATTACATATCTGTAGACAGCTCTACATGTTTCGGGTGTTGACACCAATCATCAGGAGCACGTACAACTGTAATTGCAGTTTTTGGAACAACTCAACAACGAGAGCGGACGTTAGCAGACACGGTTGACCAGTGCCAGAAACTGTAATTACAGTTGTACGTGCTCCTGATGATTGGTGTCAACACCCGAAACATGTAGAGCTCTCTACATATATGTAATAAACTGAATACAGTCGCATCTTGTTGGACAGTTATTCAATTGTAATCACGACGCACGGACCCATGAATATAAAATTTACTTGATTCCCCTACCTGCATGTTGTGGCACCGAAGGAGGGAATGTATTTTGTTTCGTGGCCTCAAACCTATTGTCAACATGACTTTTCGAAGAAAACATTTATCACCTTATAAATAGAATGTCAAGAGATCCAGTAATGCTGACTTGATCCGTAAAAATTTATATTGTAGTTTCCAGTTTGGCAGTTCTCATTTCGCTGTGGAATCGTCTGTAATAACTATGGTGGAAATTTGTGAAGCGCTGTAATTGAGCAGTCACGTTTGTGTGTAGCAAGTTGGCTGCTTAGAGAGGAGCGCTGAGTAACAGTCATGTTATGACAAGTTTCTCCCTCGCGTTTGTTTGTAGTCGGCCAATTTATACTCGTACAGATTGGTAACTGAAACAGGAATGCTCAGACTTCATTAAGTTTTATTGCATTTTACATGGACGGCAGTGAATGCAAATGGTAACGTATCAGATTTTGATTTATAAAATATCTGAAAGTATTTATTTTCTTACCCACTGGTGTCGGGGAGTTCTTACCCAAGCTTACGAGCAAGCGTCCCACAATTGTGTTCAGATATGGGACCACTATTCCCCTGTTTTGTATCCTTAACCTAACAATTTGTCTTCAAGATTATGGCACCCGTAGTCTGGTAAGTGGTTGCCGGTGGCCTGGAGGAAATACTGCCTATATTTTCTTCCTGATGATGGGTGCAGTATCTTCCTATGGTACATTTGTATCCACTTACCATAATGGACGTTCTGTTAGCCCAGAAGACGTAAAAATAGTTTTTACGTGTCCACCATCACGAGGCCCTAAAACCTCCTGTAGGCTACTTTCTGTCTGCAGCGAGACGAAGTGCAGTGACGGATCGGCATGTGAAGGGGGCGTAGAAAAGGTCCAGGCAGACAGCGCGGGGTGGGACATGTGTCATGGGCCTCCCAGAGGTACAGAACACTGAAATTTGTTGTGGATTTTTTTTTTAAACTCAATTCCTTTGGTTACCTACACTGTTGGATGTGACCACCATTTTATTAGCATGAAACCATATTAATGCTTAATCTCAGACTAGGTAGCGCTGAATAGTGAATTATGCAATGTAAATGATTTGTAAGGAATCGGTCGTGACGTAGTTGGGTTACCATTTAGAATAGAAGTTACGTCAGTCCGAACATTTCTAGGCTAACTTGTTACGAGTTTCAGATTTACCGAAATGCAATCTTTTTGTAATTAACCAAATGAAGTACTCGTACTTCGTCCGGGATATGGTTGCTTTCCTTACGCATGTAGCAGTATGTATGACAGTTAGAATTCTGAAGAATAAGTAACGTCAAACGTTGAAACTAAAGTAGGTATGTACTAATGTCAAGAACTAGAGTTTGGTGTGAAAGATGGAGTCATCGCAAACTTTACTGTGGATCTTGTCTATCGCGTGGATACCTTACATGTACTCGTATATGGAGAACTGAGTGAGTTTTGTATGTTCGGGTGTCCGCTATTTCAGCTCAGAGAAACAGAGAAGTCACAATTTAGCATCTGCTTACAGCCTTGTTAGACTGTAGCTACTTTAATTAACGTTGCTGTAAAGTAAGAACACGGAGACAGCTATGTTCAAGAACTTGTATCGTATTGACTGCCATGTGACGTTGCCTGCGACGGTCAGCCGGAGTGACGCAGCCAGAGGCGGAATAGGGGTTCATCTCCGAACTGGAGGACCAGCAGCCGTTCATCTGCATGTTAATGAGCTCCGGGCGAACTTGTAATGCGGCACCAACAAGCTTTATTGTTTGTCTGGACCAAGAAATCGTTAAGCGATGGCAGTGAACAGCATGTTTGCTGCGCTGCAGCGTGGCCTGTTACCTCGTGTATCTGAACGATACATTAGTCTGTTACTGTTGGTTATCTCGGAATTGCGTCATATTGATTGTTTAAAGACGTAGCTCCTTACCGCTAAACCAGGAATTATGTGCTGGACCTTGCTGGTGACAGTTGTTTTTACCTACAGTTTACTGCCCCTTGTTTCTTCTGGTTGTTTTTCCACCACAATTAGCTCTCACAGCCTAGTAATCGCATGTACCACAATGCTAAAACGTTTGGATTTTGCTCGCTGTGTACTAACGAGTTTCGCATGGTTCTTCCAACCAACAGCCATTGTATCCCTGTACAGCATTCACCGACTGGTTTTTGTAATGGAGCAGACTCTGTTCTCTGTGAGATACGAACAGCATGTTTCTGTAAAAAGGAAAAAGGAGGTAAAGTTTTCCCTGTTCACAGAAGCATAGCCGCACTTATTGTTAACATTGGCACAGGAGGGGGGGGGGGAGTGGTTAACGTCACGTCCCGGCCGCTTTACCTCCTGGAAAGAAACCCCGTACACATTGAATAGGAGGGTGGGTGGTTGGGTGGGCGGCCGTAGAGTCAGCGTGGACGTTTTCCCCTCATGGGATTCGAATCCAAAGTATATTAAATTTAGTCTTCAAAGAGTTAAGATAATTTTGTATTGACTTTGTCACTTTTCTGTGGGGTATAATCATGGGGACTGGGCATCACTGCTCCTTCGAAGGACAGTGACATAACTAAACTTTTTTTTCTTCTTCTAAATAGGGCTAGTAACTGACGAGCTTTCTGATTGTATGTAACAATCTTTTATTGATAAGCTGATATCGCTCAACTGGTCAAGAAATTACCCGCCATTCATTGAACCCAAAAATTTACTAATCGTGTTCATAAAATCCTGTCATTGGACAGCTGTCTTGGGTGGTTAGTCGAACCCATTTGATGCCCACACTTTTTACGTTAGACCAGTATTACTATAATTTCGTTTTTACTTGTGCGCCTGTTACAAAATCATGTGCCTGAATTAATAACCTTCTCTCAGTTCGTAATTTCTGTTGGCGTGTTCCCCATTGGTTGTAACATTTATCTGATTGATGCATGTGTAACGGAAATTAAATCATAGAGTTGAATGAAAGGATGCCAGAGCTTAACTGAAGTTACCGCACATTTAATTTCACGTTTCTTTATCTGTGCTGTAATTAATGTATGCAGTGCACCAGGCGGATAGTTTTTCTGTGTATCTGTCGCACCTGTAATAGTGATATAGTCGTGGTTTACGTAGATCGAGTCGACGTTGTGCTGTCCCGTTCGCTATCTATATGAAATGGCCTGTGTTTATAAAAGTGCTCACTGGAGGCTTCTGCTTCTGATATGTACAATTGGGTGAGCCCTGCTTTTTTTTTTTTTTGTTGACAGGAAAGATATCCAAATTCGTGCCACCAATATTAATAGAATAGTCGTCCAGTTGAAAAGGTTTTATGTTTGATGTAGCCAATTCGCAACACTCTGTGAAATGAATGGGAGAGACTTTATGGCTCTGAGAATAGAGTGTAGGCAACTTCAGTTGCAATAAAGAAGTATCTCGCACGCATCGTTGTATGTATACACAGAAACAAAAGATATGCATATGCACGCAACAGTCGTACGTTTGTACAAGGCTGTGTACAAATGAGTATGTGTTTAATTTTAAGAAAATAAACGTGAGGAAATAATGATACTGGAAAACTGTTTGGAATTTCACTTATTCTCCCCAACAGCCATCTTCTACCAAAAGCACTAACAGTGTGTTATTCTGTGTCGGTGAAGTGTTTGCTCTGGAAGGTGGTATAAGAGGTTCGGAGGAATGCTGTGCCTCAATCGCCGGGACGTAAGTGAAGATGGTGGCAGCATGTTTATCTGAAGGGTTAGTACCCACCTACAAGACTCCTAGGTATCAAAATGAAAGCCTCATTATTGATGTTAACCGGTGTGAAAACCTTAATTGTCAATCACTAAGATTAATATTCACTGAACTAATGCATAGAGCCACTTGTTCGATTATGTAGTGTTAACAGGCCTCTGCGTGTTTTTCTCTTCAGTTGTTAACGACGTATTTTATTTGTTCCTTTTTTGTGCAGCGACTGGGATTATTTCTCAGTAATTCATTGTTAGTTGCCACAAGATTGGAAAATAGCAAAAGACGCCATATGTGAGTTTATTTACAACTAATCTCCCTAAATTTCAAGTGGAACCAAAGTATGAAGTGTGTGTGTGTGTGTGTGTGTGTGTGTGTGTGTAGAAGTACACTTGAGATAAAAGAATTACAGTCGGCTGTTGATCGAATAGTCATAGTATCAACCGTTTACAGAACTGTGAGAGCTCTTTGTTAGCTGTCATGTGTAATCAAACGTTCAAAATGGTGGTAAAGTTAAAAATGTTGGTAAGTTGCTTTTATTGGCTATGAAGATATTTACCAGTGGAATATTTGACTTTTAGAAGACGTCGAGTAAAAAAAAAAAAGACTTGAAAAGAAACTTCCCGGGTCCAACTTCGTGGCTGCCTGACCTAATGCTGGGAATCAAGAACATGTTTGCCGTGAGAGTTGTGGGCCAACTACCGTTCCTAACGCTCAGCACGCGTGTCAAGCAGTACTTCGCACTGTGACGACTCAGAAAATCGTTACGTATATAACATTTACTAAACCGTTGTCGGACTATCAGCAGTATCAGTGACATTCATGTTTAAAATCAACGTAGTGTGGCAGTTAAGGACACACAATTTTGGTCTTTCATCGTTCATATAGGCCTACTTTGCTCTCTTCACATTTACTCTCTAGTACGCAGGTACTGAATTAACAGGACAGGCCGTGTTATATGGTTTTAGATTTCTGTTTCATTCTCCAGCAGCACTTTTATTTCATTTTACGAAAAAAAAAACAAAAAAACAAAGTGGTTGGGTTATGTATCTGCCCAGAACGTAGCGGTACATCAGCCACCTTAACCCCTTGAAGAATTCAAACAAGTTGATGCAAGCGGACAGGCAGGTAGGCAGACAGACAAAGCGAAGCTGGTGGCGCTACTCGCAGCTATGCGAACTGGCCTCTAAACGAACTGCTTTTCTTTCCCGTGTTTTACCCGTTAACCAATGGAATATTACTTTTTAAAGGTTTTCAGGTTTCGTCTTTTCGTCCCTTCTGTTCGGAGTGGTATGTGTTGTGATGACAATCAGTATTGAGCAAATGAAGACTGAATTGAATTTCCATTACATGTAAAGGTTCAGTTCGTACCTCATACGGACCACGGTGTAATTCCGTTTGGACGACCAATCGTTGTGTGCTGTATGGAGAAATAATGCTTGTTTATTGCGAGAATTGTATGGAAACCGCCAGGAAAAAATGCAGAGGTTTTAGTTTTGAACCGGGCGCTAAATGGAATAGTCAGTGGGCTGTAAAGGGTTAATACCCTTTGAATTATTCTTACTCTCAGTTATTCATGGAGATAAAAAATGGGAATACAGTGGTGTATCGCGTCTGCTGTTTATAGACTCTGAAGCCCTGTGATTCAGTTAGGAGGGAGGGTTTGTGTAATGGCCTCATTGAGTTTATTATCCGCGTGAAACTAGTTACGTTAATGAAAAATACGTTGAACTGAAGCATAGTGCAAAGCACCGATAGACAGATACTTTTCTGATACGTTTTCGATTAAGAATGATGTGAAACTGGGAGACAGGTATACTTTCTCATTATTGCTCTTTGACTTCGTTTCAGAATACGCGGTTTGGAAGGTCCAAGCAAGTCGGAAGGGATTGAAATTGAATGAGACACACCAGCTTCTGATCTCTGTTGGTCATGCTAATTTATTGAGCGAAAAAATACATACTTAAGAAACACAGAAGCATTATTAGTCGCTAGTGAGAAGAATGATCTAGAAGTAAATGCAGAGAAAACCAAGTACATGCTCATATCTCGTAAACAGAATGCAGGACGGAGTCATAGGACAAAGATAGGCAGCAAATCGGTTGAAATTGTGGCAAAGTACAAATATTTGCGGACGACCCAAACAAATCAAAGCTGCATTAATGAATAAATTAAAAGCAGATTGAAATCTTGGAATGCCTGATACCGTTCGTTACAGAATATTTTTTTCTGGTTTGCTTTCAAACATGCATAGCGTACAGAACTATGACTTTGCGTATTGATTTATATGCGTGTGAAATATGGTCTCTCACAATGAGGGAAGAACTTAGGCTGAGTGTATTCGACAATAGGGCACTGAGGAAAATGTTTGAGCCTAAGAGGGAACTAGAAGGAACTGCATATAGCACGGCTTTACGGACCGTTCACCTCACGAGAAATTATTGCTGTGGTCAAACAAGGAAGAGTGAGGTATTTAGGGCATTTGGCAAGTATGGGGAAGAGGGCAGGTACGTAGAGGGTTTTGGTGGTGAAACCTGAGGGAAGGAGACAACTTGGAAGACATAGGCGCAGGTGGTAGAATAAATATTAAAATGGATGATAAATCGATTTGAAGGGGGGGGGGGCGAGTTATTGTGAATGCGGTAATGAACCTTCCGTCTCCATAACATGCGGGGAATTTCTCGGATAGCTGAGGAAGTGTTACTATCTGCTGCGCTGAGTTAGTTCGGTATTCTGTGAAACAAACTACAGCACGTCTGACTGTCCGTGTTATTGCGACAGCGTGTAGACTGCAGTAGATCCTGAACAATCGAATACATTCATCCTTGAAGCCTCGTCTTCTTTATGTACCAATTGAAGTACTATAAATAACAGGCGTTAATTCGTAGTCTTAAAGAATTTTATTGGCTGTGAAACTGCACCCGGAATCTGAACAGCTGGCGTAGATGCATAATGTGTGAAATAGTTTCGTTACTGTGAAGCTGTCTTTTGAAGTTGTGTTTTAACCTTTTAAAGACTAAATGTAATCTGCTTTATAGAAGGAGGCAGTCCGTACCGTGCTGTAAACACTGTCCACCACGGTTATAAAAACCAGTCAGTTAATGATGTACGTGTATAAAGAAAAAGTTGCTGTCTGTGCTAAGATCCGTACAAAACATTCAACGCAAAGCGAGCACCATGTAGAATTTTTGAACATTAAACCTGGTGGTACGTAAAGATACCGCTTGGGTTAAGGGTTAATTATCAGCTTGGTATGTCATGCTGTAATAGTAACAACTAACTAAATATGTGGAGATCACGGCAGTTAAAAACTACAAATGCAGTGCATTGAGGAAGAAACCCCAAACTGCTTATAGTTTATCTACCTGTTTCTGCTCTCTTTAAACATTTTCAGGGAACTTGCGCTAAATACAAAGGCTAATGTATAAGATACAATACTTTATGTATCAACATGTCACTTATGCGTATACAAAGATAGAAATATGAATACGAAATTACAAATACAAAAAATATATATAAAAAAATGTTAAAATGCTCAATAGTTGATTAAAATATCATTGCCTGTAGCTTCCAGAATTAAATTCAGTTCACTCTTCAGGTTAACAGTTCTTTGCTGGAATGAACTGCGTAATGTAAAACGATTTATGTGGTACTTAGATATAATAGGCTTATGTAGATGATATGCACGTACCCAGTCCTAAATTTAAAATACTGCGTCCTAACGTCTGATATTTAAACATCACACACACACACACACACACACACACACACACACAACTTTTCCTTGTATATGGCGAACTACAAGTGTTGTTATTCGGTTTATGTGCGGCCTGGCCCTGAGTGTGTACTGTGTTTCGATATATGTAAGGCCTCGTTGTAACACTAGTACTCCAATAGACGGTAGTACGTATGCAACGCTTTAGGACTATGGATAAAAGTTTTCTTTAGAAATGCAGAGTCCCTAAATTAAGGCACTGTTCCCCTTTCTTGGAACCCAGAAGCTCATTACAGTATTCGCAAGAGCCTGTCACGGGTCCCTGTCCCGAGTTAGATGAATATAGTCCACTCTCTTGGAACCTTTTCGCTTGAGATAATTTTAATATCTGTTATTCTCCAGTAAATGCATAAGTCTCCCAGTTGGTCGCTGCATTTCAAGTTTTCTTTTCTGTTCGAATTTGTCGTCTTTCCGGTAAGTGTCCACGCCCTGTTATTTCATCCATCTTCGTTCGGTCATCACAGACCAGGGGTGCGAAAAATCCGGGTGTCATGTCGTCCAGATGTCTGAACTGTGCTCTTAGTTTTGTGGAAAATCTGTGAACCCCCGTCCCAGACTAGTCCAGTTCGATGAGGAGTTGACAGTTATGCAGTATTCTCAATTCTGATGTTGCTTTCTCCATCTCAGTTGAAAGCATTCTCTCAAGCTCCCTGTTCTCAAATACTCTGTCTATCTTTGCCCACAGTATCGCGCGAGAGAGGAAAGTGTTTTGTTTAGCGAAGATATCGTTAGTACGTATGAATGTGTGTGTGGAGCATTGGTGGAATAATACTGACAAGGAAAAACTAAAGTGCACTGTGTGAGACAAATGCAGATTTTTTGAAACGTTACAGAAGGTGGTACATGTTGTGTACTACTTCGTGTGAGTTGCTAATGAGACGAAGAAACCAGCGAGCCTAATGATTTGTGTGCAGTATTAGTGTGCGGATATGGTGCGAGTGAGTTTTTTTTACCAAGCTTGGTTTACAACAGGATCGATGTGGTTGACTGGCGTTGTGCCTGTTCAGTGTGAAACTGGATTGGTTTCCTTCACCTGCCTTCGTTCTAGCCTTCCCTGCGTTTGGGCTGTTAGAAATTTCGCAAACGCGACTGTACGAATCGTGTTATTAGTGGTAATTAATCCTGCTGTTTCCCTCGGGAGATCCCGGTGCTTCTTCCCTGATGATTGAACGAGTTCCGGCTGACGTGTGCAGCGTGTGGTTGGTGATGATTTATCATACTGTCCTAAAGTTGCAAGCTTCTAGGGGTAGTGAAGGCATTAATTTATATTTGATATGGTTCTGTTGCACACTTACAAAAGTGTGGAACATTAAGATTCGCGTTAGTAGGAAAGGTAAAGTACGAAACGCAGTCTGTTTGATTTAAAGACCAAGATCGTACCGCGCAGGAAACGCTGTCCGGCTGTTTTGCAAAAACCACTCATTTAATATTGTGTGGGACAAAAGTTGCTGTTTGTTCTGAGATACATGCAAACACGCAGATTCATTCTGCGGGCAGGGCATAGAATTGTTTTAATGTTCAACCTGGTGGGACCACTGGGCTCAAAAAGGCTAATTTACTGCATTTCCACCTCTGATATAACTGGCACCGAGTTTCAAAATCGTGCCTTCTGCAGTATCTTAGCAGCAGCCTTGTTAATTTCTACCGCTGTTTGTGTGTGTATATATTCATTGTCTTACTCGTTGCAGATTTCCTTGTGTCTGCGAAAAGCGAAAATAAGCATATTTCCTTTCACTTGATGTATTTTCGTCAAATAAGACATTCACCTATCATAGTTACGGAGCAGGGTGTCCGAGGAAATCGATCGGGGTGCACAGCCATCGTGTCTCGTCTCACAGCCCGGGAACCAGCACTTATAGGCGTTTCAACAGTGCGCCCACTCCTTGGGTTTTCTTGAAGGGATTGGGGTATTGGTCTGCTTGCCGGCGAGAACCGACGGTTTTGTGCTGTGTCAATGAATTGGAATAGGTGAGGGAGGGGAGCGTGTGTAGGATTTTATGTCGGTTTCTACGGTTACGCCTGCCGGAAAGCGCAGTTCATTGTAGGCCAATGACTGCCGTACGAGGGCATAATGGTCCTATGTTTCTGGTACGGATCATACTGTGAAAGTATTCTGAGATATTGTTTCTTCTATTTTCTTGCTGTGCTGTTTGAGGATCCCTTTTTTCATTTTGGAACTTTTATGTAGGCCTGCTGTATATTGCCGGAAACAAGCTGACAGTCGTTAAGTTTTTACATAGTTGCAACTGCGATGTAATTAATGTTTTGAAATCAACAGCGTTGATTTTTATGTTATTCGTACCTTGCATTTTTCTACATTCTATATGCTTAACCAGTGAAATGTACCAAGTCAAATACAATACACCAGTTCATAAAACACACTTCATATTAGGTGCCACCTCCTACACTTCGGCACCAAGGTGCCATGTTCAGGGGCGTGTTGGACTTACGATCCTTTGTGGTTAATAAGTTTCCTGAAGATGGCACCTTGGTGCCGAAACATGTAGGAGTTGGCACCTAACATGAAGTGTGTTTCTTGATGTTTTAGTGTTTGTTAATTAGTGCATTTTGTTGGTTCAAATATACACCGTTGTTAAATTTTTTGTACAATTTGTTGCTAGAAACAAACGAATCTAAAGAAGACAAACAAGTAACTAAGCGAAATTTCAGTTTTCCGCCGCGAAGTAGATGAGTACCGCGCTCTTCTGGGCTGTTACGCAGTGTGTAGTGCTGATTCCTTACGGGGCAACATAGCGGTCCCATCGTCAGCGGTCTTGGCCCATGAAGATGGGGCTGGTAGGTTGTCTCGAAACGTGGGTAAGAAATTACCACTACACGCTGCAAAAGAGCCCAGAAGAGCACAGTCCTCGACAAGTAACTCACTTCACCTCAGCAACCTGTATGCTGATGACCCTGTTGTCACCATCGCTACAAGTGCATGGATGATTATAGTTTTCTGTCCGTTATTGTCTTACCGTTGAAAATGGGACAGCGTAGCATGTATCCTCGTATGGGCTGGACGATCCGGGGTTCGATTCCCGGCAGGGGCAAGAGATTTTTCTTTTCTTCAAAAACGTCCAGACCTGCTTTGGGGCTCACCCAATCTCATGTTCAGTGGATGGCGGAGTTCTTTCCCGGGGATAAAGCAGCCGGGGAGTGAAGTCAGTCACACAACACCCAGTGCTGAGGTCAAGAATGTGTGAGCTCTACCTCTTCTCTGCCGTTATGTCTTCATGGCGTGCACGAAGACGACTTTATCTTGTACTGTTTCATGAACGTTTTCACATATAGAATGGAGCTCATGCGAGAATACAGTAGGATCTAGATCGAGGAGGTGGGGTCATGGCTGCATTTGGAAACTCCTGAACGTGGGACGTAGAACTACAGATTGCAACAAATAACACTGATATGACTGTTCAGCAGTTCTGCAAACAAAAGTACTGTGCATCCTGTCACAAACTGCATTTGTGGAGCCGACCACGGCTCCAGTCTGCTTTGACAGTAATTGACCCTGAGGTCAGTTTATGTTTGATGTGCAGTGTTTACACTGTACAGTAGCTGTCGCAAAATGTGCACAACTGTGTTGTCATTTCAAAACAGAAAGGAAAAAGTTTGCGGATTGGGGCCACAGCTCTGTGTGTAAAGGGTTTTGGCAGTCAGCATGGAATGGGTTTATTAAGTTAGTTTGTGTGCACATTAAACGGTGGCCTTTTGGATCTGATTTATATTACGGGGAATCAATGTAACCTTCCAAAGCACTATATAAACGTTTAGTTCCCACCTCGCAGAAAACACAAAACGTGATTGTGAAGCTGTTTTATTTTGAGAACCAGAAGAAAATCATTGGACGAAAAAGGGAGTTTATAGCTTTAGAGACGGTTGCACTGGCGATGTGGGTGCCACTGTCTGTTACATGGTTATGAGGTCGGCTTGCTACCGTTGCATGGCGTGTCCTGAGGTTGCGGATGGAGGAGACGGCCTTCGGATTCTGAAGGTAATTGCAAAGGTACTGAATAAAGCACTCGAGTACAGGCACCGAAAAGGAATGTTTATTCAGTTTTGGGGTTGGGCGGGAGAATGACAACTTTTACTATAAAAACACGCGGCATCTGGAACTTGATTTGACCGATGCATGTATCACCCGTGGGAGTTTTACTAATGCCTGCAAAGTTTTGATCAATGAACTTGTGCGGAAGACGTAAATTTGAAGACAGAGGCGTAGATGGAGTGATTGTATTAAAATGAATGTTTAAAGAACCTGGTGGAAGGGCTACCTTTTTGAGTATGAGGACCCCTTCTGCACTCGAAAACTTCGCAGACCTCTTACGTGGTAATGGTTGTACATCTGAACTCCGCTGAGAAAAACTTTGTTATAATATCAGCACCGTTTTAAATTAATTCACAGTGTATTCATCACAATAATAATAATAATATTAAACACTTGCAACGAAGACCAGGCGGGGGGTGGGGACAAAAATAGCTGCGGAGTTGCGTGAATTCTCAGGGCCCTTTGAATAACGTCCCAGTCCTCCTAACAACAATCTTGTTATACGTACTATGAAAAAAGTAAAGTTGTCCGTGTCCATACCGTGAAGGCATATAAGGGGAGCAGAGGCATGGCTCCACTCATTCTTAATGTCGGCGGTAGATGGAGGTTAGTGGTCATATTTATGCTCTAGCTGCTTTATTCCTGGGCATCAACCCTGCTACCTGTTCAAAAGGAAGATGGGTGGGCCCCAGAGTTGGTCTGCATGTTTTGAGGAATAGAAAACTTTCTTGGTCCTATCGGGATATGCACCTGGGATCGTACAGCCCGTAGCCTAGCCGCTATGATGACTTCGCTCTGCCGGATGTTATATGTGTATAAAATGTAACGGCAAAAACACGAGAATTTCTTAGATCGTTTTACGTAATAGCATGTAAAATAACAGACGATCAACAGGATATACTTTGTTCTGGGATTCGATCTGCTGATGTGGCAGTCCTGCAGAGGGACGAGTGTCAGTAGTTTCGAACGAAGCCAGGACTGTGTAGTACCAATGCTTGTTTCTACAGTGGTCACCATTCAAAAGGATTCTGTACCCTGTGTATGACCTTAGTTCACGGCAGTCTGCTTCCGGCTGAGGTTGTCTCTACAAAGGTGTGCCCGCTAGCTTAGCACTGCGTTCATGACACATTGCAAAGCTGGAAGGGTGGGGTCCTCTCGTTTCTTTCACGGGTCATTTAGACGACGATAGATGACTATGCGTACAGAAAACACGTATGCGCAAAATGCATTTTTTTAGGCGGAAGCAGGAAACTATCCACGAGCATTTCGTGGCAAATAAGAAATCCTGCCATTTGTCACTTTTTGTATGTTAACCCTTTAAGTTGTATGTACCGTCGGGTTTTACAATAAGAGCTCCACATTTTACAAACGCAGCTTGTTTATGTGTGCCGTTTGATTCTTACAATAAATGTCAAGTTCCACAAACAACAATCGTACGTTATTTTAAAGAAACACGCTGTTTTCTGTGAGGTATGAACTGAATCTTTGTATGATGCATATTCATTGTTTTCTTTGAAAAGAGTTAATTTTAGTGCGGTAGTAGGGACTTGTTCATTTCAAATAATCTCACAGAAATGTACTTGACGGAAATGTGAAATTGAAGAAAACTGACACCAAAATTTTCAGTTTATTACGTGAGTTGTATGGGGAAGACGGTAGAGTTGCTTACATCACTCTCACAAAATGATGTCCTGGGATACCAGCAGTCCTGGAAGCCTAGTATGGAGCAGTGTGTAGCTTCCATTGGGAAGTGGTTTGTAGCGGATAGCACGTAGATACAAATATTTTTTTTGTTTTGCGTAACAGCCTCCAATGGGCCAGGCCTCCACATTTACGAGGTTTCTAGATCACACACAACGACGCATCACAGTCGGTAGGACTCCTCTGGACGAATGATGATCAGCACGTCGCAGAGACCTCTACCTGACAACACACAGCACTCAAAACACACAACATATCCACGCCTCCGATGGGATTCGAATCTACAATCTCAGCAGGCGAGCGGCCGCAGACCTACGCCTTAGACCACGCGGCCACCGGAATAGGCAACAATTAAGTAAATTACTTTTTGAAATTAGTCTCGTTGTTTAGTAGCCACGTATAGGGGCTGCAACGAATGATGTGGAATTTTATGTGTATTTGTGGTTTTCGTCGTCTCAGATAGGTCACGTCCGCTTTTTCGCATCCTTTCCATTTGATTATTTACCTTTCATTCTACCATTCGACATTTGGTACGGGCTGCTGTACATCATCGTTAAAAGAACAGTAAAAATAAACGAATAAAATCAGTAAACAAACAATAAATTGTCCATTACCTATGATATACACGACTTTTCAGAAGCTGTGTCCACCTCGGTCATCAGTTAATTTCCCTCCGTTATTGAGGCCAAGAAGATTCGGAGGATGCTGTGTCCATTCTCGCTGCCAGCACGTGGCAAGACAAAAAAAAAAAACAGTTTCACACCCAGGCGGGTGGCTCGTAATTCAGGTAACTCTGGCAGCAGCCAGCAGTGGTGTGTTTTGAATACTGAGAACGCCGAACTACTGTGGTGTCTCCGTCATTGCTGGTAAGCCAGAATTTTCAGAGACCTACCACGACGCAAATATGCACGCAAGTAAACTGATTCATTACGCCGCTATCTGAGGCGTTTTGTTATACACATTTCTGGACTTGGCCGTTCGCTTGTTGTTACATGTGTATTGCTAGAATTACTTTATTGCTTGAATTTTTTGCTTTTCTGTCAATATTCCTTATTCGATGCAGCCTGCAGACGTAACTATTAAAATCAGTGATCAGTCAAAGTAATGGCAACTATTAACCGAAGTACGGAGTAGAGGTATGTTCCGAAACGTCGTGAGTATTACATTTTTCCTTACAGAGTGGCCAGTAGCGCTGTTATTGTGGTTTGGTGATTATAGTGTGTCGCGGGCTGGATTGAGTGTTCTGTATTTAGAGTGAAACGTATTTTTGAACGGCTCTTTTTGTCGTTCTGAATTCTGTTATAATGTCATAAACGCTGGGTTGTATGTGCAGTGATTATAAAGTGAATCCGTGACACAGTGTGGCGTGTGCTACTGTGAATATTAAATAATAATAATAATAATAATAATATAGCGCAGTTCGTTCTCCTGTCTTCGCCATTAAATACGTAAATTTATTATTACATTTCTTATGTCGTAGAGGTAGAGGTTTCTGCGACGGACCGATCGCTCATCCAGAGGAGTTCTGCCGAGTGTGGTATGTCTGAGTGTGATCGCGGAACCTCGTGAAGGAGGCCTAGTCCTACTACGGCTACCGAGCTATAAAAATATAGCCGCATAGATCTAGAACCAGGGCTTTTTTGGTCCTTTAATATCTTCTCATAAGTTACCCCTCAAACATTTTTTACTTGGAAATCCCATTCTCCATTTCTAGGCGCGTTCGCAAACTATTAGCTTCGTCATGTCTGTCCGTCCTTTCGCATGGAAGAACTCGGCTCCCACTGGACAAATTGTCATGAAATATAATATTTGAGGATTTTTCGAAAATCTGTTGAGAAAATTCAAGTTACATTAAAATATGGCAAGAATAAAGAGTATGTAACATGAATACCAATATAATGTTTATCATATCTCTCAGTTCTTCTTAGAATGAGAAGTATTTCGGACAAAAGTTGTAAAGAAAATCAAAACGCACATTTTGTGTTCAGTAACTTCCCCCCCCCCCCTAAAATCGTGGTGTTTATGAAAAAATGTTACCTCTGACCTACCCCTTGTTTTTTTGTTTTCTTTTCCTTCTCTTGAAGGA
>Ga0123354_10004096_pt1 | contig 20505 bp, 19 predicted proteins | sample TergutLab28metaG_2_FD_97872 | JGI IMG/M metagenome (GOLD analysis project Ga0123354, IMG submission 97872) | Labiotermes labralis P4 segment gut microbial communities from Petit-Saut dam, French Guiana - Lab288 P4 | ecosystem: Host-associated > Arthropoda: Insects > Digestive system > Gut ...
AATAGAATTTTGGATTGTTAAAGTTGTTCCCAAATATTTAAACTCTTCCACCCTCTCGAAGGTACTATTATCAATCCTCACACTGTGATTTTGTCCTGCATTCTGATCTCGAGACATGACCAAATACTTAGTTTTATCAGCACTTACTTCCAGTCCAATCTCCCTAGTAGCAGCTACTAACGCTTCTGCGTTTTCCTGTAAAGTATGTATACCTCCTCCCAGTATGCAGCCTACCAAAAATACCATAATATATTTATGTGTTGTGTGGACAAAATAATTAAAATTTTGTTATGTTTAGGGAAAGTAAGTGGCTTCATTCCTTGGCTTACTGTCTCACCCGTCTCTGAGTGTTAGTGGGGGTCCACAAAGGCTAGCTAGTGGTCCATTGTTGGTGAAGTCTAGTAATTATATCCTGACGGTACGACAGCGACAAAAGCGACGGCGACGAAGGGTAGACAACAATACCTACAGTGGAAATTTTGGGGATGGGGCATCGAAATGAAGAGGATGCTCATTATATTCAACCCCCAGGGGATTTTTACCACATGGAAATTAACGTCCTTCTGGTGTCTGAAGCTTATAAAAAGTTTTGCTTTGCTTTCATTCTATTGTCATAGACTCCATTCTGTTTAGAGCACCGTATTTTCGTGGACATTGTCCATCATGGCTGTCATTTGTCACTAGTTATACGTTGAGATCAAAAGCAATATGTTTTGCGCCTTCGTTACACAGGAATAGCAAAAATGGCAAACAATAGTAACGCCACATTGAAGGTGTGAGTGTGTCAGCTGAATTAAAGTTTAGAGATTTGGTGTCCTCTTCTTTGTAATGATTCAGTTAGTGACCGATTCTTTTATTTGTTAACGGGTGGTGATATGTGTTATAAAACGTTTGAACAAACTCACAAGTCTCCAAGGTTATGAAAGTCTGGTGTAATCTGAAATGATTTGTGAGGCCAACTTGATGCAACAATTGTGATTTATTAATCAAACATGTTTCGGGCACCATTATGCCCATCTTCAGGAGCGCGAGGACGTATATTACTGCATGTGGATTTCAGCATTGTAAAAGATAAGTCAGAATAAGGTGTTTGCATTGTAATCAATTGTTTGTTGCAGTGCTTTCTGGATTGATTTGTGGTATTTGTTGGTGGGATCATTAGGGATGGTGTGGAAATTGTTTTCAGAAAGGAACGTTTGGGCTTTGTTGGTATAGTCTTGTGTGTGTATTATCACTGTGGTTTTGCCTTTGTCTGCTCTGGTGATCATTGCATTCTGGTTAGTGATTTTTTGTTTTATCATCCTTAGGATATATAATTGTCACACGAACATCAAATCTGGTGTAATCCTTACGTGAACGTCTTAATCAGTCTTTTCTCAGTAAAAACAGTTCCATTACAGGCCTGGACAGGCCCTAAGGGTCCCAAGAGGCTGAGGCTCCCAGATTTCAAGACAATCGGCACATGAAGGTGGTAAGATCGTCAGCCCTACGCACCGGCCGCCTTTACCCCCAGGAAATATTCCTGGTACTCATTCCTGTTAGAGACTGAGTTGACCCCAGGGCCATAGTGCAGTCAGAAGGATTATTTCAATGAAAAAATCCAATGACACTATCGGGAATCGAATCCGCGACCTTCCGGCTTGTAGCGCAGTGCCTCAACCAACTGCGTCACCGCGTGCCCCTATTTTTTCATTCGTGTTTATGAAATAGTCTGGGAAGAGAGAAGTGTCTGAATTTAAAGATATTATTTAACTTTGTGAGGTGCTGCTTTTGGAGCACAGCTTTGTATGGTGCTGAAATTTGGACACTTTGGAAAGTTGATCAGATATGACTGGAAACTTTTGAAAGGTGGCAGTGGACTGATCGTGTGAAAAAAATTAAGTTTTAGATAAGAATCCATGACGAGAGGAATATCCTACATACAAACTATGGGCCTGTCGTAAGACAGACTACGGAGTGAACGAAATGAATTTAGCAGCGGTTCGGTGAACGAACTCGACGAAACACATTCCTTTGTCATAATCCAGTAGTCGCTCAGACGGTCAAGATATTCCTCACATTTGTTACTGTTTTCACAATACCTCGCCACCGGTTCTTATTCTTAGCCATATGAATCCATTCCATCCTCTTCCACCCTGTGTTTAAGATACGTTTTAATATTATCCTCCGATTTGTCATTTTTTTCAGCTGTTTACGTTTTCCAGTAGGAGGGTTATTATCAAGTCACGTGGACAAAGGTGGCGATAGAGGATTGGCGAAAGAAACAAAATATGTATGCTATCCTCTCGATTTCCCGTAACACTGGCCGAAAATTCATCAACGACCTGTACGCCTAGGGTTTCCAGTTTTTTTTTTTCTCTCTGAAGGTACCTCGGCTGGAACTTTGTTTGCATTTCTGTTGTCTAGCAAGTCAGCAGATTTGGATGTTTGGTTTTAAAATAACAGCACTTAAAATCTTAGTTACCACATATGTTCACTGGCCTCTTGAATCTTAATTACAATAATTTTGAGAGAAACTAAGCATTACCCGAGCACGGAGGTGGGATGAAGATGCAGGTTAATTGTGCTTCCATTTTGCATAGAATGAGGGCTGCAACGATGATAAAGTTCTTCCATTATTGGCATGGCTGCTTGCAACGCTACACTGTCTGGCAAACTCAGTTTCATTCGCATTCAGTGTAGGTGGACTCAAAGGCGTCATGATCATCAATTTTCTGCGCTCCGCGTGTTCTATCGCAGTGCCATCTCCAGTCAGTGGTCAGCATTACCTCCGGTCATGGGTGGAGGGGTAATATGAGCGCCATACTGTAGGCTGTGCTTCCCGATGATAGCTGCTTCATATTAATGGCATATACCGACTCTCTCTCGTCCTCTCCTACTTTTTTCTCTCCTTCTTTCGACACAAATGCAAAACTGATACCACCCTACATAGCAAACAGGAAGTTTTCATTGTTCCGCCATTAAAAAGAGACCCACGGTCCCCCTCATTTCAAAAACACACACATAAAACAAACAATCTGGCTTGATGAATTGATGAACGATGAAAGATGGCGTAAATTGTTGGATCGAAATTGAACTGCCCTGTACAATTAATATCAGAACTGACGGCTCTCAATTACACGAAATCTACCAAGAAAACTCTTGAAAGGGTCTTACAGACCTTTACGAGATGCTGGTTTATATAAATATAGGAAAAGTAACCGTCAACCACAACTGACTTCATATATTGATTTTATTGTGCTACATGTTTCGGCTTGTATACATAGCCATCATCAGGCCTGAAGATATTAAAGAAAAGTTGCCTAGTACAATACCTTATCATTTTTACAATATTTATGTTCTTGTTAATATACCAACTTGCATATCATAGAAAATACATGATGAGTCGAAATTATCAATTAAGAACATTTATGTAGAATATCAGCATGTTAAAAATATTTTTAAATGTGTCTATTTGAAAATTATGGAATATTAACATTAGTACTGCGTCGTTGAACTGTAAATCTAGGTCAGTGATGGCGGCCTTGGGGGGTGTTGTTTTTACTGTCACCAACGCACTTACTGTCATCATTTCTTCTAGACACATATTTTGATGATTTCGGCTCATCATATGTTTCCTGTGGTAAGTTGACGTCTCAATGGGAACATACATATTGCGAAATTGGTAAAGTAATAGAAAGTGCATTTTACAAGGCATTTTTCCTGTAGTATATGTTTCATGGTGATGACTCTTTATGTGAGCCGCAACCTGTAGTAGTATAAAGCCACTTGGTGAAGAAAGTTGCGTTTGACGGTTGTTCGTCACAACAAGACGTTCCACCTGAAAGTAGATGCTGGTTTGCTACTTGTGGGTTTCGAAGTCGTTCCAACTGTATTTGTTAAAACGTAAGCAAAATTAGACCTCAAATATAGGACCAAAATTTTTAACTTAATCTGAATTTTGGTGCTGACCTGTTCTCCGAAGTAGATACAGAATGACTGCTGCTCCATATCGCTGGATTTTGGAAACAGTAATCGCCTTTCCTACTCTGTATGTAGCCTAGTTGCACCGTCATGACTTGGTTTTTGTAGTCATGCGTATGTAGCCTGATAGATATACATACTACATTATCTCGGTTTGCTGTCTCCCTTGTAAGAACGATATGCTCTGTGATAAGGACACATTCGCATTAACACAGACGCGTCCTACTCCAAACACGCTAGTTGTCTCCTACTGATGCCCTTGAAATAGCAGTGCCAGTGTTTCAACTTCCGCCACGTAAGGACAAACCATTACTACTACTGTCACCACCAGCAGCACTGCTACTGCTACTAACAACCATACTTGTAAATGTAAATGTAATAATAATAATAATAATAATAATAATAATGCCCTAGCCAGTGTGTGAAGAGGGAGATGTTACAGTGTTGTGGAATCCAGCAGTACACACAAACAGAGAACAGCAAATAGGCCAGATATAATAATTAAAACAATAAAGAGAAAACATGCACACTGATAGGTGTGGCAATACCTGCAGACAGAAATGTTGTGCAAAAGGAAGCGGAATGGAAGTTAAAATATAAGAGTTTATTTATAGAGATACAGCGAATGTGGATCCTAAAATGTACGATTGTACCAGTAATAACTGGAGCCGCTGGAAGAGTAACGAGAAGCTTAAGGAAAAGTTTGGAAACAGTACCAGGAAAACATTCGATAGATTCACTACAAAAGACAGCTATACTTGGAACATCACACATAATACGGAAATTACTGCAGTGTGAAGCTTGAAGCCTGAGCGGTGGGGATCACCGCTGGTTCAAGAGAAGTACCAGGAAGAAAAGGATGTCTGTGACAAGAGACATTCATATCGTATAATAATAATAATAATAAATCTTTTGTTCCTTCTTGTGCCAATTCAACAGTCAGGACGCCAGTTGTACAAAAGGCACAAATAAGACAAAAATAAACAAACACGAAACAATAATATTAATAATAATAATAATTGTGACAAAATTTGAAACCGTCACTTTTTCCCCCATCTGTTGGGAATTTGTGGTGCAGTATTTTCTACCATTTTTGGGTTCATATTGTTAGAGCAGCTTGTGTGTGTGTTCTGTTTTCGGGCGTTGTTTCCAAATATCGACGCCTTTTATTATGACCCGCATTATTGTATTGACTTATTACACATTTGTTCCCAACGAAAAGTAGTCGATAAAGACGTTTAATTTCGCAGTTTGTTTGATTACGATATTTAAGGCCTGCATAAAAATTTATAGTTGATACTATATCACATACCAGAAGATTTCTGTCCATTATGGCACTTCAGGACATGTACTGTACCAAGTGTTACTTACATGTGTTACCATTAGTTACCAAATTTTAGTTGGAAACATGAATATAAGAGATTATTTTACAGTCCTAAGTGTAGATTGAAGGATAGCGTTAAAATGAATTGTATAGTACTACACTGTTAGTGGTGGGCTGCATGGAATTATCTCCGAGTAAAGTTGAGTGATGGGCTTTTGTGAAAACGGTAACGAACCATACAGTTCATAAAAGAACGGAAGTTTCTTGAAGAGCTGATAAAAAGTATATCAAGTTGTTCCGATGATTCATGAAATAAGAGAAATTATAAACTAGTTTAAAGAATTGTATGAAACGTTGAAGTCCTGACAGATTTAGATACCCGGATTATAATCTTCGTATTGGATGGAAGCATCATGTTGTTTCGAAACGTTGGTATTCATCCAACCAACCACACAAAGGGACATCCCAAAGGCTGTGTTCATGAGTTGCGCACATTTTTTTTCATTTAGAGCTTCAATATGTTCCTTTGAAGAAGCTGCGACAATGAATCTCCAAAAAAACTAATATGACAAATTCCTTTGACACGAACTTCACATTTGCTTCAAATATCCTGATATTTAACTTGGTCTAGCTCTTTCTGAGGGGACACATGGCCAATGTCTACAATATTGCTGCTGTCAGCTTCTAGTGAAAAATGGCAGCATAAACGTTGTTTTCTTTTATCAAGCCGCCTTGTTGTAGGGGTGTTACAAATTGAAGTAGCATCGTCATAAACTGCTGCTACAGCACGGAAATTGATGGATGGGATGAGACGAGACGAGACGGGGAGTTGTACCGCAGGAGGATACAGTGGCTAGCCAATTAGCCAGTTCGGGTCGGGTCCCCCGTCTTAGTTAACCTTGTAGGGGTTCATCCTTTTTGGATGTACAGCTGCAGTGTAGCTTGTAAAAAAATCAACAGAGGCGGTGAAATTGTCCTATTCGTTTGGTTTCACTTGTATTAATTTCAAACCCAGCTTACATAATGAATGCTCATCTTATGTTGAACACTGAGGGAGGCCGCTTCTTGCATGTAACGTTATTGATACAGTTGTACTGGGCTGAAAACTTTGAGGCTGTTTGCGAACTGGATTTTGCTCAACAGGAAGAATACTCTTATAATATCGATAATTTAGATGATCCCATTTGTTTCACGCAATAAATCTTATCGATACTTTAGATAGTCATATTTTTTTTCGTGTGTGTACGGCGGAGATTCTGACTGATTGAAGTCCCGTATGACTTCATGAGAGATTCGTGATTTTACAGGTGGAACTGCTTTGGGATTTTCTCCTAGTTTTTTAGGTTTTATCCTTCTAACCATTATTTATTTGTGAGACAAGTAGAAGTTTGTAGACGCATGAGAAATGCACATAACATTTTTGTGGGAAAAACTGAAATGCAAAATCTATAACTTGAAAATCTAGGCGTAGACGAAAAACGAGAAATGCCCTTAAAATAGGTGTTAAATGATTGGGATGGGATGAAGTGGATTTTATGTATCTGGCTTAGGAAGGAGACCAGAGCTCTTGTGAGCACAATCATGACCTATCGGCTGGTATGAAATGCGATAATTTTATTCACTATTCAAGGTATTGTCAGATTCTGTAGAAACGCTAAGCTTTATGGAATATTGTTACATATTTGAAGTATCAGACAACCGATAAGATAACAGGAAAGGTTACTCGTGTGCTGTACGTGGATTTGAAGGAAGGTAACTCTGTTTTATTAAAAAAATCTCTTTCATTAGTAATATTGTTCCCTTCTTTTACCTAACCATAGCACGGCATTGCTTAATCTTATGCAGGAAGTAATATAGACTGAGAATTTTCAATACGGAAGGCAGATGGTTGGACGCTGTGGTTTCTCTTTGGGTAGGAGTTGTTAAATACACAGTAGTTGTATGAAAAGCGTGAAATGCTAAGCGCAATGCAGAAGAACGGGCAGGCTGAAATTTATTGTCCCTTTAGAGGGTATTCGTATTGCAAGCTACATAATTTTAACGATAATTAAGACGGTGGATGGAGGCAGACTAATGATAAAACTACTGTTTGGGCAGCGTTAAGATGGATATGCTAATGCAGTGGCTAACAATCGTGTTCAGTTAACCAGAGCACCTAAACCTCGTGGTCCCTTCTGCGAGGCACCAAGAAAAACTGCGTTCTTCTTTTGCTATTGTCCGAACCAAAAACGATGTTGGTAGCGGGTAATGTGATGCTGTTTTACGTAGAATGGGCGAATTTGTATATTGGATGGCAAGAAAAATGGAAGAGAAATTTGACCCCTTAGACAAAAAGGGAAAACAAAAAAGAAATTGACATCAATAGAGATTACATTTTTTCAGGAAAAAGCAGCTGGATATACCCTTTTTGACCATAAAAGGACAGAAGAAATTTTGGTACAGTTGAATGCAGAACCAGTTGACGAAAAACTGGGAAGATACAAATCAAAGTGGCTACGACATGTAACAATAATGAACAACATCAGGATGCTAAAAATAATGCTGAATTATAGACCAAATAGACGAAGACTACTTGGGAAGACATTTGAAGAGACTGTTAGACGAGGCCGAAAAAGGCCAGTCAAGTCCTAACTCATGAAGTATAAAGATGAAGAAAACTGTAAAACTGAGACAGTTCTGTGAATTAATGTTATTTTTGTGGGAATTATGAAATAGCCGCCGGTACTCAATGTCGTGAGACGCGATCCAGCCGGAGAGATACAGAAGTTTCATTGGAGCATATTTTGGGAAACACTGTTTTGACGAATTGATGCCAGTATCTGAGAAAAAGGACAGAGAGAAACACCTTGAAGAAACGAGAATTGTTCTTGCCAGGTTATGATTCCTTCAACGATCGTACCGAATGTAACAAACTTATGCATGGAAAGCCAATGTATTAAACGAAATGTCTCGTGTATAGATTCAAAAGGGTTAAAGATATATATACACAGTACAACAAAGAAATGGTGCGGGTGTGAAACTTGGTCGTTGACATTGTGGGAGGAAAGGAAGCTGAGGGTGTTTGAGAATTGGTGTTGAGGAGAATATTTAGACCTAGGAGGGACGAGATAACGGGGGAATGGAGGAGATTGCATAACCAGAAGCTAAATGATTTGTACTTCTCACCCAATATTGTGCGGGTGATAAAATCGAGAAGAATGAGATGGGCTGGACATTTGGCGCGAATGGGTGAGGAGAGGGGGGTGTATAGGGTCTTGGTGGGGAAACCGGAGGAAAAGAGACCACTGGGGAGACCTAGGCGTAGATGGGTGGATAATATTAGGATGGATCTGCAGGAGGTGGGATGTGGGTGTATGGACTGGATTGGGCTGGCTCAGGATAGAGGGAGTTGGCGGACGCTTGTGAGTGCGGTAATGAACCTTCGGGTTCCATGAAATGCGGGGAATTTCTTGACTAGCTGCAAACCAGTTAGTTTCTCAAGAAGGACTCTGCACCATGAAGTAAGTAAGTAAGCGTAACAAAGAAATGACCAAGTAACCAATTTCTTATAATACACTATAAGATATTCGATTACACGACCGCGAAAGTCGCCATCTTTCATGGAACCCAGGAGTCTATTACCAGTGTTGACAAGAATCTGCCCCTATATCTGTCAGATGTAGCCATTTTACATCCTCATATCGTACTTAAATAATATATGTTTACTATTATCCTTTTATCCATGCCTGGATATCCCATATGTTGTCTTCCCTTCGTGTTTGCGGACGAAAGTTACGTATACATTTCTGAGCTATCCCATGTATTATATCTGATCTATCCATCTCACATTCATTAATTATACTGAATAGTGCATATTGCTACCCTCCGCATTAGGCAAGTGTGTACGTCATCCTGTTACGAAACGTTCCTATTTCTAATGCTGTCATCAGCAGTATTTTCTCAGGCAACCTGATACACGTGGGAGACAAAATTTCCCACCCATAGTAAGACGCAGGAGAATAACAAGATTATGAACAACATGTAGCCTCTAATTTGCTTCTAAATCGTAGCTTATAAAACTGTGGTACGCCTACCACCACTGGCAAGCCAAGCGCTGTTTCCTGGTTCGGACTTAATGAAAAACCGAAACGTAAATCACGTATATTTTCCAACAGGCAGCATTTCTGGCATCATTATATAATTCATCCCCGCTGTCAGCTAGTCATTCCAGTTTCACGTGTTTTATTTAAATATAAACGTAAAGCAGTCCCGTTACAGGCCTGCAGTGGCCCAGAGGGTTCCAGGAAGTTAAAGTTCCCAGATTTCATGACGACACAGGATAGTGGTAAGGTTGTCAGCCTTACGCACAGCCCGGCTTTACCCCCAGAAAATGCTCTTGGTACTCTTTTCTGTTAGAGGCTGAGTCGACCCCAGGGCTATAGTGCGAACGGAAGGATTTTATGTCAATGAAAAATTCCAATGACACCAAATGGCATCGAACCAGTGACCTTCCAGTTGTAGCGCAGCACCTTAACCACTGTGCTATCGCAGTGTCCGTTTTTTTAAATATAGAAAATAATTGTGGTCCATTGAAGTGCTTAAATTTCATTTAGTGCAAGCCGGCGTAAACGTTTAGAACTGCTGCTCTAGACGATATCTTAGGAAGCATCTTGCGTGATTCATAAATGAAGTGTTCGTCTGATTTTAATTTCATTCGTTTTACTTACTTTATTTTTAACCGAGCCATGAAAAATCTTCTGTTAACCACCTAAGGCACACAGCTAAGTTTTGTATTTTCACGCCTGTGTATAGGTTTTGCCCGATGGATAGTGACAGCTGTATTTTATTCATTTTACCGACTGCTTTATTGAAGGAGTGTCGGTTCTTACCGGTTTGTAGCTTCTTACTCTATATGTTTTATGAAATAAACACCACAGTGTTCATTAGTTCGCGATTACACAAAGACATTTTACCGATTCCACTCAAACGTCATTATATTAGACAACAACTGAGAAAATTACACATAAGGATTTATGCTATAGTACGCTGTCGCCCAGTATTGTCAAGGTCTGTGTTCAAATTCAAACAAACATGTGTGTTATTCCGTAGAGCAACTTAGAGTCGCGATCTAAAATCCCTCCCAGATAATGAATTTTTTAACTGCATACGGGCAACCAAAGTGTGATGTTACGATTCCCATTTAAACAAACATACAATCTATAAAGAGGCGTACGTAGAAATGGCATACGTTGGAGGAAGCCATCGTTTTGGCCTATGAAGATAACAAAAGTAATATATATATATATATATATAATGTAATAATAACAATTATTATTATTATAATCGAATTTCTCACTTCTCAGCTTTGGCTGAGAAATATTCACCTATCGTGGGATGTAGTAATCAACAGGATTAAGCTCGGTGGTCTTGTAGTTTAAAAAGTTTCTTACAATTGAACATGTGCCAAGAATTACAGATTTTTGCAGCTGTATATATATGTATTCGGGTGCAGGTTAAGTCTTGTTAGACTTTGTGATAGTGACTTTGGAATTACTCCCGTAGATGATATTACTATCGGGATCACTTGTACTGCCTTTTGCTTCCACATAGCATATATTCCATTCGCCAGTTCTTGGTAATTGTTTTATTTATCAGTTATTGTTTTGGCGAGATTATGTGTATTTTCGACAGCTATGTCTATCAAAAAGGTGTTCTTTGTTTTCTTATTCATAAAAGTTATGTCAGGTCGATTAAAGGTACTGTTTTGTCCGTAAGTATGCTGCGATTCCAGTACAGCTTGAAATTTTCATTCTCCATTAAATTAGCTGGTGTGTATTTATAGTATGGACATTTATCCTCAATCAATTCAGCTGCTTCTGCTTATTATTATTATTATTATTATTACGGAATAAAGATGCTAAGGTAATCAGATGAGAAGATCAAGGACAAAAACGGAGTATGTTAATGAAATATAATCACAGTGTTACAGAGCTGAATTTGATGTGGCTAGGCTATCTCAAAAGCCATAAAGACTTCCAAGAAAAGTGTTCGTGTAAAATATGTGCTCGTCGCCGCCTAAAAGTTTTATTAGAATCACGTTCTATTCGAATAAATACTTAACCAGTTACGTTAGAGATGCACTCAGACATTACCACACAGTGTCTGTTGTTTTTGTTCGATTGTAACCAGTGACGACAGATTCTGGTAATTCAAAGTCAATATTTCATGAAGATCGGTTGGGACCACCGAGTTGTTCAGTTCGGATAAACGAACGGACAAACGCAACGAAGACAACAGACGAATATTTGGAAATTTTGTTGCGAGCACAATACACGAAGCCCTTAACTAAATTAATTATTGAATGCCCACAGAATTTTATTTCACCGCAGCAGAACTGTGATTTTATAACACATCACGTACACCTGCAAAGCCAAATGCAGTAACGTCAGTAGCAAAGATGGCCGTTGTTTATGTTTGAAATACAAAAAGGGGCATATCTTGCTGGGTGCCGATAACATTCATTGTCTGCATGTCCATCTTTTCGTGTACCTGGTTTAATGTGACCTAGTATCAACTGCATTGTTGGTGAAAAAGCTGCAAAGACTTTTCGAAGCTCATGCATTCGGAGGAAAAGTTGGGCTTCTGCCTTCCGTACATTTCGCAAGATAAAAAATTTACTTTGAGGAATCCAACGTTAAAGAAGCAACACCTGGACTTAACGGTTTTACTACTGACGAAGATTCCTTCAATTGCTCCCAGAGCTGTGTGTCGCAATCAGCAAGGAGGCATTGTGACAAAGCACAGAGCAGGTTGAAAGTGTACGACGAATGACACTCGATTCTGCTAATGTTTTCTTTACAGGAAAGTGAAATGGACTTCTTGTCTCGTTCAAATATAGAGGGCATTGAAAACATTCCATACAAAACTAGAGACCTGAAGAGAAAAAAATATTTTGTGTCGCTTAAAGTACGCGCTTTTCTTGTTGTTGTAAAAGATGCCTTTTAAGAAACTGGATAAAACTTTATTTCAATCTGATGAAACTCTTTGACTGGAATGAGAAATTTGTCCTTTCATATTACATTAGTTACTACAGTATTGAGTGTGAAATGGCAGCGGATAACAGCTGTTGGAGATACGTGCCGGAGTTTTATGATTTCCATTTAAATCGAAACATTTGGGTCAATTCCTTGTAGGTATTTTAAGTAGCCTATTCTTTCCCATTCTCATTGATTCAATCCTCCCGGCCTCACTGTGGTCCTGGGAGTGTACTCAGGCTCTAACAGAGATGAAAATAGAGGATGTTTTCTCCGGATAAAGGCGGCCGGTGCCTTGAACTGACAACCTTGCCGCTTTCATGTGCCGATTGTCTATAAATTCTGGGAGTCTTAGCCTCCTGGAGCCCTAAGAACCTGCCCAGGCTTGTATAGGGATATCTTTACACTTATCTTTACATATTCTCTACTACACAATACGAGGGGGTGCTGATAAGTCCTTAGCCTGACCAGGATGGAAACAAGCTACATCGACCAGACTCGGGATTTACTCAACATTCTCCCCACGAAGCTCAATACACTTATTAGCCCGTTACTCTACCTTTCGCAAAACACACAAAAAAAAATCTGAAGGGTGTCCGTCCAACCGGGTCTCCATGGCAGCAATGACGTTCGCGTCGGACGAAAAATGGAGACCTTTAAATTGTTTTTTTAATCCAGGGAACAGGTGGTAGTCCGACGGGGCCAGATTCGGAGAATAGTGTGGATGATCAAGACATTGGAAGCCCAGGTAGGCCATTTTCTTCTGGGTTGCAAGTGCCGCCACTCCATTGATTGTTGCTTTGTCTCCGGGTCGTAGTGATATAACCAGATTTCGTCCATGGTTATCAATCGCAATAGGAAATCATTTGTATCGCACCGAAAAAACTCCAAAATTGCTCAGACGACTAGCACCGTTGACGTTTTTGATCCGCGTTCAGGCATTTCGGGACCCACTTCGCGGAGAGCTTCCGCATGTCCAAATCTTCATGAATGATGGACCCAACCCGCTCACGTGAGATGCCCATTTGCTCAGCTATTGATTTAACCGAAATGCGGCGGTCTTCCGGTAGTAGCTCGTGAATTTGATCAATAATCTCCGGGGTGGTCACTGTTTTGGGTCGTCCAGAACGAGATGCATCACAGGTGGAAAATTCATCACGTTTAAACAGGGCCACCCAGTTTTTGACGGCGGCATACGATGGTTCATGTTCCCCTAATGCTTGGCGTGAATTTCCTTCGGCGCCTTGCCTTGCAGGGAAAAAGAACATAATGACAGCTCGCGTCTCCATGTTGTTGAAATCTCGCGCGTCGCCTGACATGCTTCTTTTCAGCCACTATAACAAGAAAAGACTTGCAATTCGGCACATGAAAAGACCCCTCTTTCCAACGACACTATCGATTCCGTCCTACGACATCGGGAATTAAGTCGGGCTAAGGACGTATCAGCACCCCCTCTTTTTTGGACGTTGGTTTTTGTATCATGTATATTGATAAAAATTTACATGATGTTTCCAGTTTATTTGGGTTCATAAATAACTTTACTACACAGGACTGTGTCAGTACACAAAGTGGTGGTGTGGTACTTACAGATTGGGTCAGAAGACGGTAGTGTAAAATATGTTCGAGCCGTTACTAGAATATCTTTCCTTAACTAAAATGTCCGTATCTCACTTCTAGATGTCAGTTCCGCTTAGTGTACCTTGCTGTTCTCTCAATCTACTTAAAGTTAGGTAATTTTGAAATTTTTTTCTTTAGGCAGAACACTTTGATTGCACCCACAAATTGTTATGTGATTGTATTTTTTCCACCAAATTCAATAACGATGTTCATAAGCACAGTAAAATTCCTCTGAATTTTCAGTGGGTTTGTGCGGGATCTAGAAAGCTGCGTGTACATTATTTAAGAATAGACATATAACTATAAACAAATGTATGTCTCAGATTGCATTAAATTAGCTTAAACGTTCAACATTAGGCAACATTATACGTATTTGAATGTTGTACATTCGATATTATTAGAAATGGTTCTTATTAATAAGGCCTGTTAACTAGCTTTATTAGGTTTTAAATATTGGTGTTGATCCATGTCGGTGAATATATATATATATATATATATAATATATATATATATATATATATAACACACAATAACCAACAAAATCGTACTAGTAACAAAAAAAATATACATACAAATTACAAACCCTAAAATGACGAGCCTGATTAAAGGATTATCGTGATAGGATAAAACATGTAGTAAAATCTACCATCATTACATCTAACGGAATCAAACTATCACCATCAAGCATCAAAAGCCGCCGTGCACCATACACCAAGATGTAATCAACAAGTTTTAACATAGAAAAGTAAGCTATATATATATATATATATATATGTGTGTGTGTGTGTGTGTGTGTGTCAATTGTTGTTTTGCAAAAAGAAACATCCTGCATAATTCTGGCTGAGTACCGTTGAAATTTTAAAAGGAAATTTTCAGGCAGAAACTTTCTCAAACTTGCGCGATTGAACTGTAATATAAACAAGAAATAACGATCATTTCTCTCGGAATTGAACCTACTGTAACTGTCGGTAGTGGAGCGGTTTGGTGCTCAGTTACGCAGTTAACTTTTACAGACACATTATATTTTTAAATGATAACTGTTTTCCCGACGTCAACAACGTGCTCCCAGTTTCGTCAGCTTCCCTTGTACACCTGCATTATTATGGCTGATTAACCTTTTGGCGCCGGAACTATTTTTTTAATTTTAGCACATCCTGTATATAAAATGTGAATAATACAGGAACCAAATACGTTAGAATAATTAAACAAACTGCATTTTGAAGAGAAAAAAACGGAGAGTATATACCATGTTTAAAATATTCAGTACCTACATTTCTTGAATAAATATATAAGTTGCAACTTTAGAAGTTAGCGGTGCGGTACGACCACTATAGTTGCCATTAGGCGTCAAAAGGTTAAGACGTACAGCCAGTTGACGCACACATACTGCAGGTTGTGCGGCCTTCTGTCTTCATACTGCGTACTATCAATATCCTCCAGCAGTAGCCGAGCTTTCAGAATAAACATGTCCTGTTTCCAACTACAGTATCCACGGAACTGTCCTCAGTTTATATACTAGTGTACATTGAATAATGAGCTGAAAAAATGCACCTTATCGCCCTTGTAATTTTTGTTTTCGGAAATTACTGTTACATGGTGTTTCGGCCGCCTTTGAAAGTAACGCAGCTGTAACTTGAAGACTGACATGCTCACGCGGGAATGGAATGACAGCGCCATGTTTCAAATATTTACGCTTTTATACATACAAATGAATCAACCAGTGTCACTATAATGTGCCATCCGTTTTCCGGTATAAACAGCAGTTTAAGATGGATTAGTGTATATGACGTCTGACGAAACACGCCAAGGAAGAAAATTATCGAACTTTCCTGTGGCAAATAATGTACTGTCCTTCACTCAACAGAATGCACGTGACATGCACAGCTTGGGTACAGTCCCTTAACAATCGCGACGAAGGTGGTGGGAAACACATAGATGTTGTAAAAAAAAAACATGAGCGGCTTATCACTCCATGACGTTCTTCTCACTGGTCGCCCTTTGTTAAACGTTTCATTTACAACAAACCTCAAGCCGAACTTAATGCACAGCTGTAACCACACAGAACGCTACAGAATATAAACATCTTATCTTACACGCATTAAACACAATTTCACTTCAGGCCCATCTATTTTTAACTGGTTACTGTTCAGAAACAAAGGACAGGCGCCTTTTTCAAGCACCAAAATCTGTCAAGGTCAACTTTAAACTCTTCAGTCCCTTTCTGTAGACTAATAAATCAAATATGATTCAGAACTCAGAATTGTAAACTTTAGAGCGATATAAGAAATCCATCGAATATAACATTTAGAGAAGCATTAATCGGAAGGGGGATATGGAATTGAAGCGTAATACAGTAAGTGTGGGGGAGGTAAAAAATGTCGGCATAATTTTGATTAGGGAATTTAGAAAAGGAGATCCCTTGAAACCACCCAATATTGTGCGGGTGATAAAATCGAGAAGAATGAGATGGGCTGGGCATGTGGCGCGTATGGGTGAGGAGAGAGGGGTGTATAGGGCCTTGGTGGGGAAACCAGAGGGAAAGATACCACTGGGGAGACCTAAGCGTAGATGGGTGGATAATATTAGGACGGATCTGCAGGAGGTGGGATGTGGGTACGTGGACTGGATTGGGCTGGCCCAGGATAGAGACAGGTGGCAGACGCTTGTGAGTGCGGTAATGAACCTTCGGGTTGCGTGAAATGCGGTGAATTTCTTGACTAGCTGCAAACCAGTTAGCTGCTCAAGAAGGACTCTGCACCATGGAGTAAGTACGTAAGTAAGATCCCTTGAAACGCATACACGTAGACGTGAAGATAACATTAAGAACAGTCTTGCCAAGGTTGAAAATTAGATGTAAATAAAGGGCAAGTTTAAAATTTATGTTTCTTCAACAACAACCAAAAAAACACCCGCCGTTCAATAACACGACCAGTCTGTTACTGCAGTAAACACAAATGATTGCTGCTTTTTTTGTATGCCATTTAAAAATCATAAATGTATTCGAGGGGGAAAAAGTGCAGCATTTTAATAGGCAGGTGGTATAAAGTAACCACCGTGCATTGGACTTTTAGAGAGTGTGATGTGAGCTCGTGGATTTAATAAATCTGGCTCAGAAGGAGGCAAACAGGCGGGCTATATTACTTATCGAATTTTATATAAGGCAAACACTTTATTAAGCAGCAGAGCAATTATTAGCTTTTGCGAAGGCACCATTCCTTCACTTTGAAGTTATTTCTTAACCGTGCCTCTTTGCAAGATGTACTGTAAAATGGCGCACGATTTATCTGTCGATACAAGCAATGCTGGGAAACCGAGTTGGCGTAATCAGTACAGTGAACAGGCTACGGGCTGGACCATCTGGGGCTCGAATCCCAGCAGGGGCAAGATATTTTTCTTTTCTCAAAATCGTCCAACCTGGCTCTGGAGTCCACCCGGTCTCCTACTTGAATGGGCACCGGGGTTCTTACTGGGGGGGTCAAAGCGGCCGGAGCGTGATGTTGACCACTAACCTTTATCTAGTGCCATGTTTAAATATGGGTAGAGGTGTACCTCTACTTTCTCTGTTTACCTTCACCTTTACAAAAACAGTTTAAAATGTGACACTGTGCAGATCGAGGCATTCGGTTCTACCGACACATCGGTAAAATGCTACAGGGTCCACGTCCTAGAAAACAACATTGGTCATTGTCCTGCCATGATCACTCAGTGAATCACAACTGAAAACAGTCTAATGATCTTTGAAACACTTGGTACGTCTGCAGTACATGAGTTCGCGCAACACCTGTTTTCAATTATGGATTCTTTACGGATCATGAATGAACTTGACAGTCTGTGTGCTCGCAGACTGCTAAAGGCTAATTCACTCATACAATGCTGTGTCCATGCCGCGTCCCTGCCGTGCTGTGCCGTGGCCTTGAGAAGTCGCTTTCAGAACGGTGTGGTCGGAGCACGGCAGGGGCGTGGCATGGTATGTGTGAATGAAACCCGGCCGCACTGTGTAAATCAAATGGGAAAGACACAATCTAAACCCTTAGCGAAACGGCATGGCAGGGGAACGGCATGAGCACGGCGTGTTATATGTGTATTAGCCTTAAATGGGCTACTGCAAACCCCCCCCCTCCCCCACACTGACTTCTTCGGATGGAGGCAGAAGCTGTAGTGGCGAAGGCACAAGAGCAACCACGGGGAACATTCTGCCTTGAGTATTGCGCTTATTCGAACATTAGTTGTTCATCGCAATACAAGTAGAGTCGCCGGACTGGTCAGTACAGTTCAGTCAGAAAGTTTGCATAGAACGTTTTGTGACGCTTGCCCACACGGTTACCTAGGTAGACACTCCGCTCTTGTCTTTTTTAAAATATTATTATACTGATTGAAATTGCTTCTTAAAATACTACGAATTATACACATGTTTAATTTCAATAAGACAACGTGTGACTGTAAATGCAGAGATTGTGGAAAATTGTGCAGGAGATGGAATACAGAAGGAAAGTCATGTTTAATTTTGCTAATCATCCTGTCATTGCCGATCGCAGTGGACGCCCGGTCTAAGGCGTTGGTGTAGGTCGCTCGTATGCTGCGATTGCGGGTTCGAATCCCGCTTGGGGCATGGATGTATGTCTCTTTTGAATGTTGTGTTTTGGCAGATAGAAGCTAGCGTACGACTGATCACCCGTCCAGTGTGTGATGGTGAAGCCCCGACAGTGAGGAGGCATTTACGAGTAAAGCGACAATATGAGAAGGACGAATCAAGTACATATATTGACATCTTATTTCCCAGCTATGCTAATATTTTTCACCATCTGCGCCTGTACATGAACCAAACGATATTTTATTTTCAGATTTTTTTCCCCCGGGATTTGTTATGTGTCTAACCTGCAGGTGCTACTAGTTCTTTTGACCCCATCGTCCTTGATTTTATTGTTTCAGTGGTATTTCGTAAATTTGATTACGTACGTTTGCCGTTCTTTGCTACTGTGATAGCCACGATACATAAATGTGTCACAGTTCATTCTGATGTTATGTCCTATAATGGTCTATGTTTGAGAATTTTAAAACACGTGTTAAACCGAATCTGGAATAGACCACTTCCGCTCAACTGAACTACCTTATACCCTCCTGTAGGCTTGGAAAATTCTTGTTCTGATGGTTCAAAACTAGTACTTCCTTTCAAATTTGAGGAGTTATTTCAGGCGCATTTGAATACCCTATCAAACGCCTATTATAATACTCTCTGCTTCCATCCGTCTTCTGTACACAACTCGAGCACTGATGAAAAATATTCATGAAATTTGTTATTGGCAGCTTCAGTAGCTTTTGTCGATGCGGTACATTTTTGTTGAAAATCGAACCCAATTAAAGAATGCGTTATGCACTGAAGAACTGCACGTCTTTTTTCAAGCAACTCGACTCATACGTGCATGCAAGTCGCTCCATGTTCATCAGAGCGAGTAGTATTTGGAATAGAAGCTGTTGACAATAATAAAGAACTCACGTTCGCCCAGTAAATATTTCCCTTTAATTATTACGCGTTTTAAGGCATTTCAACAACCAGGGTCTCATATTTATTACAATATACACACTATGTCGCGTTATTTATATTTTAGACATAGAATGTTTTATGCACGACGTGTGAAAAGTAAGGGCAGATAGAGGGGTGCATTATTAATGATGTCTGGACACTAACTCTAGACGTTCGCTGGTTCGATCCCAGCTGGTGTCAGTGTATTTTTCATTGACACAAAATCCTACCGATCGCACTCTGGCCCTGGGTTCGACTCAGCCTCTAACAGAAATGAGTACCAGGAGTATATCCTGGGGGTAAAGGCGGCCGGTGCGTAAGGCTGACAACCTACCACCATCCTGTGCTGCTGTCACGAAATCTGGGAACCTTAACTTCCTGGAACCCTCTGAGCCTGTCCGAGCCTGTAATGAGATTGCTTTACTTTTTACCTCTAGACGTCTATTTTCTACCTGTAATCTATCATTTCATCCCACAGTAACATGCATGAACAGATTCGAAGAACTCAGGTATTCTTCTCCGATGATTTGCTCCACTTACACCCTTCAAAATGATAGTGAAGTAACTCTCGAACTTTATTCCTTTGGCCTGACTGAGTACGTATTGAGTAAGGTCTGATGGTTTACATTCAGTACTTCTATGTTCAAGACGTGTTTTCTTGAGAGATTTAATTTAAATTCTGTTTTCTGGGATCTCCAGCATTCAGTCTGGTCGGTGATTGGCTTCGTTCCCCATTCATATACCTGAAATAACTTCTGAGTGTCTAGGTGATGTACACTCAGCGTATTGGTGGGATTATGAATATTGAAGAGAATTAAAATACAGGGAGCGACGTATAAATCTAAATGACTAAATAATTAAAGGGCATAAAATTAGAGTACATTTTCCTTTCATTTTAATTTCTTAACCTTGGTCAGAGTTTCTGGCTACAGATACAGATGTCGCGGGTTCGATCCCCGACGCTACCAGATTTTCTGAGTAGTAGTGGGTCTGGAACGGGGTCCACTCAGCCTCGTGAGCCTCGTGAGGTCAATTGAGGAGCTACTTGAATGAAAAAAGTAGCGGCT
>Ga0123354_10004097_pt1 | contig 20504 bp, 5 predicted proteins | sample TergutLab28metaG_2_FD_97872 | JGI IMG/M metagenome (GOLD analysis project Ga0123354, IMG submission 97872) | Labiotermes labralis P4 segment gut microbial communities from Petit-Saut dam, French Guiana - Lab288 P4 | ecosystem: Host-associated > Arthropoda: Insects > Digestive system > Gut ...
TGTGTGTGTGTGTGTGTGTGTGTGTGTTTGTGTGTAATAACTTGTCCATTAATTGACAGTTCATCACAAATACAGGCACAAAAAGTCATTTCATGGAATCTTCTAATACTGTCTTGCGATGTGTGGCACACAAACCACGCTGTGCTCCAGTTTTCATGTACCTGTCAAGGTAGAGATATCCTTGTACACGTCATGGGGGAGTGTGGTAAAGTAGAGGTAGAGTTCTACTCATTCTTAGCCATCAGACTAGATGGTTGTACTTCCGCGAACGGACCACCCACTTTCCGCGCTACCCATTGAATAAGTGGATGCATGATCTCCCTCGTCGGACGTAAATGTTTGGAGAAAAGAACAACTTTTGTTTTCTACAAAGAATCGAAGTCTGTACTGTGTAGTTGTTTGTAATTTATTTAGAGTATTAGACAGTGACACACAAAATGTTGCAGATGATCGTATATAATTAGTTGTAAAGGATGTGGAAGGAGAAGATCATGGTATTATAATATAATATATTTATTTACTGTATTTGGGTTGTTACCCGGTGGCAGTAGTTATTTTACATGTAAACAAAACATGAAATGGTTAATACTAGATTTAAGTCGGGAGGGCTACATGAGAAGCATGTAGTGGCAACTTGGAATGTTGGGAACCTGTGTCGAGGTGACCGGTCGCAGGACCTTCCGAATACTGACTTCTAGCCAGCAGTCCGGCATCTAAATTAAAAACAGCAATGCACACACAGTACAACAAATACGCATAAGATGACAACAATACACACGGCCAAACCAACAACAATTACACACAAGACAACTTAAAACTAGCAACAAAACACACGAGACCAATTAGAATACAACATGTACAAAAGGTAAAAACACCCAAGCAAGAGAGTACTGTGTACAGTTTCTTGTAATTGTTTTTTTAATCATTAATTCACTCACGCTTTCACCTCAGTCCTTCACTTCTCATCACTTACTACTCCTATAAACCATTTCCATAAAGACTCGTCCCTCCCTTCCCTATACTGCACTTCACTTCGCCTCATTCCATTTTACTTTGCTTCGTTCACTTCACTTCACTTTATTGCACTTCGCTAAACTCCACGTTAGATAACTTTTCACTTCACTTTAGACTTTTCACTTCACTAGACACCGCTTCTCTACACTTTTCGATTATTCGAGGCAGTCTCACGACATTTGCCTGGTGAGGCTGGAGAAAAAACATGAGACATGGTAGTCGAAGTCCTTCCTGAGATTCGAACCACGAACCTTTTGAATGCGAGTATGGAGTGTTATCGTTCCTGCTTACATTCATTCATGTATATGTAAACGTACTTAAAACGCCTATGTATATCAGTTGAAATACATACAAACATGTCTCGGGATCAGAATGCAAGACGAAGTCACAATATAAAGATAGATAATAGTTCCTTCGAAAGGGTGGAGGAGTTCAAATATTTGGGAACAACCTTAACATATCAAAATTCTGTTCAGGAAAAAATTAAGAGCAGACTGAAGTCAGGGAATGTTTGCTATCGTTCGGTACAGAATCTTTTGTCTTCCAGTTTGCTATCCAAAATTTTAAAGATTAAGATATACAGAACTATAATTGTGCCATTTGTTTTATATGGGTGTGAAACTTGGTCGCTCACATTGAGGGAGGAACGTAGACTGAGGTTGTTTTAAAATAGGGTGTTGAGGAGAATATTTGGGCCTAAGTAAGTAAACCGCTTGGATTCACACGGTCTTTACAACAATCGTGTTTAACCTTTTGACGCCTAATGTCAACTATAGTTGACGTACCGCACCGCTAACCTCTAAAGTTTCATTTTATATATTTATTCAACAAATATAGGTACTGAAGATTTTAAACATGGTATATACTGTCCGTTTTTTTCTCTTCAAAATGCAGTTTGTTTCATAATTCTAACGTATTTGGTTCCTGTATTATTCACATTCTATATACAGAGTGTGCTAAAATTAAAAAAAAAATTATTCCGGCGCCAAAAGGTTAATAATATATCATGTACATGTATTTATGCCCTGAAATGGTTAAAAATAATAGCCGAAACATGTAGGAGTTATTTTCTATTCCTGCATTGTGCAGTTTGTTCGTACTAAGCTTAGTTCCGGAGTGCCGTAAAACTCTATTAGTTACTGTTCGAGAGTTATTTGGGTAGTAAATAAAATAAATGTTCCTTTTATTAAAAAATTTCTTTCCTTTTTATTTCGATAGCCCTACACTCGCACTTCAAAACCAGGAATTATACCGCGCTGTGCGTATCGTTAAGTTTTAAAACCGCTTTCTTTTTTGTGCACCGAATGCAACCACCCCACATTAGTTTTTGTCGGATTAAGGAGCTTATCTCTGAAATCTGTGCAAGAAGGAATTTTCTACAGGCTATCCAGACTGCGCTGTCGGAGTTCTGTATAGAGCGTTCCAAAATTTCTGTTTCTACCTTATTTTCTTGGACTCTTAACAGCCTCACAAAGACGAAGAACTGAAGCGGCAGAAATGAAGTTACTGAGACCTCTGGCAGGCTACACCCTTTACGACCACAAAACAAATGACTACATACGCCGCGAACTACAGATTACAGGCATACTAGACAAGATAGATGAATACAGACGGAACTGGCTTTTAACACTTGCAAAGAATGCCACAAAATCGAATCCCTTTGAAATCATTCCACTAAAGACCACAAGGAAGGAGAACAATTGGAAGACCGAAGAAGCGTTGGCGCGAGCAGCTGTAACTGTGGAGACGGAACGGATCAAAGGGTCCAATCCTTGATGTTTATGATGATGATAATGATGATGATGACCCTATTTTCTTCCCTATTCTGTAATATTAGGGACTTTAAAAATAACTCAATAATTGTTTATCTTATCGCAATAATTCCGAATAGGCGAACGCCAGTATATAGAAACATAATCCCTGAAAGTGTGGACCCGGTAGCTCAGTCGGTATAGCGACTGAGATACAGGCTGGACGGTCCGGGATCGAATTCCGGTGCGGGGCGAGATTTTCCGCCCGTCCAGACCGGCCCTGGGGCCCGCCGAGCCTCCTGTAAAATGGGTACCCGGTCTTTCCCGGGGGTAAAGTGCAGCCGGGGCGTACTGCTGACCACTCACCCCCTTCTAGTGCCGCGGTCATGGAAGAGTAGAGCTATACCTCTACCAACCGACTGGGCCACACCGGGTCTGTAAAGGGATTACTTCAAATTTTAATCCCTGAAAGTATAAGATAATTCTACTAAGCCCAGGTGCGGTTACCACAGAAAGACGAGTTAAGATAGCGAATAACAAAATTACACAACGAAAGTTTCGTAATTTGTATCATTACTTTGATTCCGAATTTTTTAGGACGCGCTCACCAAGATTGCAAAATAGAAACAAAAATCAACTTCTTTTCTTATGTTTTGCCTACCGTGCATCTCAGTATATTCATCTCAGTATTTAACCAACTTGATGCACAAAATTTTTGTTTTACAATAAGTTTATTATATGCCTCTACATGTTTCGAGTACTCTTGTGCCAATCATCCGGAAGTCAAATTGTGTTATACAGCATCTAGTTTCGTCACACCTGTCCCGTGCACACCTGTGCACCGGACGGCCACCTACAGGTGTGATGATACCAGATGCTGTATAACACAATTTTGACCTCCTGATGATGAGCACAACAGTGCTCGAAACATGTAGAGGCATATAATAAACTTATTATAAAAGAAGAATTTGTGCATTAAGTTGGTTAATTACTAAGATATTAACTTCTTTGTCTGCGTCTATCTTTCTATCTGTCCGTCCGTCTATATACTTGGAAGTTCCGCTCCCACAGATCGAATTTTCATGAAATTTTAAAATTTATTGAAAATCTGTTGAAAGAATTCAAATTTAATTAAATTGTAACATTGGTAAATGGAACTTTACATGAAGAATTGTGGTATTTTTTATTATTTATTATATCTCCCTGGATTATTCTTAGAATGAGAAATGTTTGAGACAAACATTGTAGAAAACAATCAAAACCTACATTTTATGTTCAATATCTATTTTTTTGTAGAAAATCATGTCTTTTATGAGATAATTTTGGAAATGTGTTGTAGAGATGGGCACGCCACTGATTAGAGTATAATACTGCGCAGCTGCTTTACATGCTGGGTAATTAAGGCTACACACTGTCATAAGATTAAATACCCATCCATTTTACTCCGCAATAATTATCACGCCAGCAAGTCTCAATGTTATGTGTAGAGGTGCACTACCTGTCTTGTCACGGATTACGCTCCCTGGCCTACTGTATTGAGAGTAACTTGTGAATCTGTGATACTCTTTTAAATGATCCGCCAAGTTTTAGTTTCTTGTGACCGTTCATCGTGAAAATAAGGTGAAGAGGGAGAACCAACAAAATGCAACTAATTCGATGTTTATTATAAAACTTTCTGTCTCAACATGTTTCGGACATCATTATGCCCATCATCAGGAGAATGAGACCGTGTCCTACTGCATGCGGTGTTCTGGTTGGGTGTGTAGGCTGTGGTTGGCTGTGGTCTTGTGGAGCTGCTTCGTGAGCTGTGTGCACTGTGTGAAAGTTAGTGTCCGACTCACACAGTGCACACAGCTCACAACGCAGCTCCACAAGACCACAGCCAACCACAGCCTACACTCACACAGGCAGAACACCGCATGCAGTGGGGCACGGTCTTATTCTCCTGATGCTGGTCATAATGATGCCCGAAACATGTTGAGACAGAAAGTTTGATAATAAACATCGTATTAGTTGCATCTTGTCGGTTCTCTCTCTTCACCTTATATCCAGCAAGTCTCGTTTCGCCACAAGGCTTTTTCAGGACAAGCCGACCTAAGGCAGTGTTTTTATCCATGTCCCAAGCGGGTCTCAAACCCACGATTCCATTTATCCAACCCTTAAAGATATTAGCCCTTTATTTAATATTATTGAGGCGACAAATTAACCCTTTAAACGCCGAGTTAAATCCCATCTGCCATTTGCTGGCATTATTAGGAGCTCAACATATATTCCACGTTAGCAGTGTAAGGGTTAAATAGAATTTATGAACTTGAATTAGATAGTACGAGACGAGAAATACCAAACAAAGCTTCACTGAAAATTGTAATGTCAGGAGTCACTTGATAGATCTACGCATGGATGGAAATATATTATTAAAGTGGACGAAAATGATGTAGGGTTTGATGGATAGGGTCTACAGTTGTCGGATTGTGAACACAGTTATATATACGTTCGCCTTATATTGATGGCCTTAAATATATTTAAAATTTCCGGAACAGGCCGTTTATCAAGTAAAACCTTATAGAATTGAGCCAGTTACATGCAATAGTGACAGTTTCTGTGTAATAATTTCGTCCGTTGAAGTCTAATGATATCATCTGTTCCCATTGCTCTGATGATTGGATTAAAGTGTTTTTGGATATAATAGTGTATATTTTAAGGTTATACATCCCGTTTGGTAAAAACAAATCACAAGTGTATGTATTATATCAGTCACACTGTAGAGCTATTAGTTTATACATAACTACATGTTTCGGCTGTTTCTTCTGGTCATCATCAGGCCTATAAACCTGATAAAGTAAATATTATTTACTTGCATATTGTTATCTTTCCTTAATTACTTAATTACTTAATTACTTAATTACTTGCACAATTACTTACTTACCTACTTACTTACTTACTCAATTATTTACTTACCTACTTACTTAGTTACTTATTTACTTACTTACTTACTTATTCACTCCATGGTGCAGAGTCCTTCTTGAGAAGCTAACTGGTTTGCAGCTCGTCAAGAAATTCCCCGCATTTCACGGAACTCGAAGGTTCATTACCGCACTCACAAGCGTCCGCCACCTGTCTCTATCCTGGGCCAGGCCAATCTAATCCATATACCCACATCCCACTTCCTGGAGATCCATCGTGATATTATCCACCCGTCTACGACTAGGTCTCTTTCCCTCCGGTTTCCCCACCAAGACCCTATACACCCCCTCTCCTCACCCATACGCGCCACATGCCCAGCCCATTTCATTCTTCTCGATTTTATCATCCGCACAATATTGGATGAGGAGTACAAATCATTTAGCTCCTCGTTATGCAATCTCCTGCATTCCCCTGTTATCTCGTCCCTCCTAGGTCCAAATATTCTCCTCAACACCATGTTCTCAAACATCTTCAGTTCCCTTTCCCCCAGCAATATCAACGACCAAGTTTCATACCCATACAAACAACAGACAAAATTATAGTCCTCTATATCTTGATCCTTAAATGTTATCTTACCTTTCACATTAAAAATATATTATAAATATACAAATATAGCAATCCCATTGCAGGTCTGGACAGGTGGTAATGTTGTCAGCCCTATGCACCGGCCGCTTTTAACCCCCAGGATATATTCCTGGTATTCATATCTGTTAGAGGCCGAGTCAACCCAAGGACCATAGTGAGGCCAGAAGGATTATGTCAATGAAAAATTCCAGTGACACCATCGGGAATGGAACCCGCGACTTTCCGGCTTGTAGCGCAGTGCCTCAACCAACTTTGTCATCGCGTACCCCATTGTAAATTTATAAAATCTTTTAAATATACATGAAATATAAAGAACATCAGCCGTGGAATGTCTGGGTAAGTATCAGGGTCTAATACAGATAATGAAAGTTAAAAGGCATTTTACTGCAACGTGTTTCGATTCATGTACAAAGTGCCATCTTCAGGCACACAATGTACCAAATAAAAGTTATGTAATGTTCCGTAATGGTTTTATTATATATTTGTCGTCTATATTTGAGACCTCAGCTTACGATATTATACAAATATATGTCAAGCCGAATACATAAAATTTAAATTTATGTTATAGTGACATAAAAGAGTGACACGCCACAAAACGACTTTAAACTCTATATGATTAAATATCTATGTTATGTTAGTACTTCCAGATTGAAACAAAGACCTGGGTCATAAGACCGTGCATAGGGGATTGATATATAATGCTGTCGTTGGTAGGCGTTTGTACTCAGATAAATGTCACTTGCGCCCACAATTCTGTATCACCCCCCCCCCCTCTTTTCTCTGTCAGTTGTACTCCATTAGGTAGTCCAGGATCCTCCACATATCCCACACTACTCTGTACTAAAGTGGTTAAGATGCTTTGCTACAAATCGGAAGGTCGCTGTTTCGATCCCAGGTGGTGTCAGTGGATTTTACCTTGACATAAAATCCTTCCGATCGCATTATGACCCTGGGGTCGACTCAGCCTCTAACAGAAATCAGTACCAGGAGTATTTACTAGGGGTAAAGGCGGCCGGTGCTTAAAGCTGACAACCTACCACCATCCTGTGCCGTTGTCAAGAAATCTAGGAACATTAACTTCTTGGAACCTTGTGGGCCCCTCCGGGCCTGTAACGGGACTGCTTTACCTTTACCTTTACCTTTTACTCTGCACTAAGACGTAAATCTACCATAAAATTCGTTTCGAAATTATATAGTCATGTTATGTAAGACACTAAAGAAGACACAGTTGTCTTGTGTCCTTGTGATTTATGCCTGGACATTTCATTTCATTTGAAGTTGTTTCCTTGGGAATGAATATATTTTGATGAAGTGAGGTTCACACCGATGAACATTGTGACCTGCGTCACGGCCACATTTGATGTTGTCTTCAATCGCTGAGGACAACAACGGAAACCACAATCATGGTACCATTTCTCGGGATTCCTGGCAAGAAACCCTACGAATACACGGTCCACGAAACCAGAAAATTTACAGTTATATTTCGCACTGCTGTAGTGCAAGACTATGAAATATCAGCAGGAAATTATTGCGGTTCTCAGTGTTACAGTTGGTTACACTTCCGGTTTTCGGTGTCTCTTCGCGTTTAAAATTGAAGCAGTCAGCATTACATCCCCTTTTTTAAGTGGTGCCAACATCCAGAAACGAGAACTTCAGTGATATATGATGATTTTATTTATTACAATAGTACAGCCTATTTATTACAATAGTACAGCCTATTTATTACAATAGTACAGCCTATTTAACTTCCAAATTTACTTCTTTTTTTTATTAATATTAAACATTTCCTCGCTGTTCACGTGACTGTGATTTATTTCCACACTTTAAAGCCTTCATGGACAATCAGAAAGACAATTTCAGTAAATGTGTGTTTGAAAAGTTGTGGAAAGCCAACTGGATAAACAGTAAGATGCAAAACTTCGTTTTTTTTAAGAATGGTGGTGCTATCTTTGAACACCTCTACGTACTGTCTGTGGCAAACTTCTGCACGGTCTCGCTGGCTCAAGTACATTTCCAATGCCCTTTAATTTTACCAGCTTCCCTTGGAAATGTAAGATCCACAGACGTCAAATAAAATCAGAAGCGTATCCAATGAACTACGCATGTTGTTAGTGTTTTATTTTCTTACGTTTTCATATACTGAAGATGTCGTTATATCGTTAGGTATATATAATGTCGAATCATGTCATAATGACCTCTTAATTATATAGAACAACATTTCTCAACCTTTGTGAGATAGCGGCCCGGTAAATTCTTTTTTCATAAGACGAGGGCCCGGTCCTAACAGATTTACTCATCAGTATATTTCCAGTTTTTCTTTTAAGTTCCCACAGTAAACTAGCATAAGTATTAATAATTAATTATGGCATAATCATAAAGAGTATTAGTACACTTATGTGTACGGTGTGGCATGTTGACAAATATAAAATTACTTTTAAATTAGTTATCAATTCTTGGATAATCTCTCGCGGCCCGGTATAATTGATGCCAGGGCCCGGTACTGGGCCGCGGCCCGGCGGTTGAGAAACACTGATGTAGAAGGTAACGTTCATTATCTAATCTTAAACGACATACTTTGTTATGGTACTGAGATTTGAACCCGGGACCTCTCAAATAACACACAGAAGTGGTACCCATTTATTCATGATATTTGCTGGCGAAATAGAGGCTTGTAATTAGAATTAATTTTCTGATGGGCACTTTTCGAAGAACAGCCACTTCGAAAGTCGACGGAAAGATGGAGGATAATATTAATAATAATAATATTTATTAACTGCAATTGGGTAGTCACCCGGTGGCAGTGGTTATTTTACATGTATACAAAATATGAAATTGGTTACTAATAAATTTAAGTCGGGAGGGCTACAAGAGAAGCATGTAGTGGCAACTTGGAATGTTGGAAACCATCTCAGCATTTGCTTATAGACACAGGGAAACTAAAAAAAACTTGTGTCGAGGTGGCCGGTCGCAGGACCTTCCGAATACTGACTTCTGGCCAGCAGTCCGGCACCTAAAGTAAAAACAGCAATACACACACAGTACAGCAAATACACATAGGACTTAGCTTAGGAAAATAAGTCATCATATTGGAAGGAAGACGAAGTTTCCTGTGACCTTGATAACTGCCGGTGTTTCACACCGAGTGTCCGCTTTATAGTGCCTCTGACCAGGGCAGCTGTAACGGGATGTTTTGGCGGATGTCGGCGCTGTTTGCTATCAAGCCACTCGGCTCACGACAGGGCGAAAAAGAACAGTCTATATTTCACTATAATGATACCTGCTTAGTGCAGAATTACGGCAGTATTACAGTACACTAAATTATGCGTCTGATGACTTGAGAATGATAAGAAAAATAATAGAGTCGAAAATATCCAGCCATGATCTTATCAGGGTCGTGAAAGCTAACCACTCGCTTGGATCCTATGCAGAGTTGAAGAACACCTGGTCCATACCTTCTATCTTCCATACGTCGTTATGAACTGAAACTTGTTTATATATAGGGATAAATTTATCATCGAACAAATCATCATAATTCCATCTTTGGACGACATAATTGTTGGAATTGAATTTACGGTCTTGGATTTGAATTCCGGCAGGGACAATTGATTTGTGTCCGTTCGGAAGGAATTGTGTTTAATGAAAAATGAATTTGAAGGGATTTAGAAAGAAGCTGTCATAGACCATTCGAGGTATTAATCCAGTGTTGTTCTTGAGGGACTGGGAAAGCTTCTAAAACAATATTTAGGAAAAATGGAGTTGCGGCCGGGTTTCGAAATTAAACACTCCGAATTAAAGTATCTCAGTAATTAACCAACTTGATGCACAAAATTTTTGTTTTACAATAAATATATTTCATGCCTCTATATGTTTCGAGCACTATGTGCTTATCATCAGGAGGTCAAAATTGTATTATACAGCATCTGGTATCATCACACCTATAGGTGTGATGATACCAGATGCTGTATAATACAATTTTGACCTCCTGATGATAAGCACATAGTGCTCGAAACATATAGAGGCATGAAATATATTTATTGTAAAACAAAAATTTTGTGCATCAAGTTGGTTAATTACTGAGATACTTTAATTCGGAGTGTTTAATTTCGAAACCCGGCCGCAACTCCATTTTTCCTAAATATTGTTTTAGAAGCTTTCCCAGTCCCTCAAGAACAACACTGGATTAATACCTCGAATGGTCTATGACAGCTTCTTTCTAAATCCCTTCAAATTCATTTTTCATTAAACACAATTCCTTCCGAACGGACACAAATCAATTGTCCCTGCCGGAATTCAAATCCAAGACCGTAAATTCAATTCCAACAATTATGTCGTCCAAAGATGGAATTATGATGATTTGTTCGATGATAAATTTATCCCTATATATAAACAAGTTTCAGTTCATAACGACGTATGGAAGATAGAAGGTATGGACCAGGTGTTCTTCAACTCTGCATAGGATCCAAGCGAGTGGTTAGCTTTCACGACCCTGATAAGATCATGGCTGGATATTTTCGACTCTATTATTTTTCTTATCATTCTCAAGTCATCAGACGCATAATTTAGTGTACTGTAATACTGCCGTAATTCTGCACTAAGCAGGTATCATTATAGTGAAATATAGACTGTTCTTTTTCGCCCTGTCGTGAGCCGAGTGGCTTGATAGCAAACAGCGCCGACATCCGCCAAAACATCCCGTTACAGCTGCCCTGGTCAGAGGCACTATAAAGCGGACACTCGGTGTGAAACACCGGCAGTTATCAAGGTCACAGGAAACTTCGTCTTCCTTCCAATATGATGACTTATTTTCCTAAGCTAAGTCCTATGTGTATTTGCTGTACTGTGTGTGTATTGCTGTTTTTACTTTAGGTGCCGGACTGCTGGCCAGAAGTCAGTATTCGGAAGGTCCTGCGACCGGCCACCTCGACACAAGTTTTTTTTAGTTTCCCTGTGTCTATAAGCAAATGCTGAGATGGTTTCCAACATTCCAAGTTGCCACTACATGCTTCTCTTGTAGCCCTCCCGACTTAAATTTATTAGTAACCAATTTCATATTTTGTATACATGTAAAATAACCACTGCCACCGGGTGACTACCCAATTGCAGTTAATAAATATTATTATTATTAATATTATCCTCCATCTTTCCGTCGACTTTCGAAGTGGCTGTTCTTCGAAAAGTGCCCATCAGAAAATTAATTCTAATTACAAGCCTCTATTTCGCCAGCAAATATCATGAATAAATGGGTACCACTTCTGTGTGTTATTTGAGAGGTCCCGGGTTCAAATCTCAGTACCATAACAAAGTATGTCGTTTAAGATTAGATAATGAACGTTACCTTCTACATCAGTGTTTCTCAACCGCCGGGCCGCGGCCCAGTACCGGGCCCTGGCATCAATTATACCGGGCCGCGAGAGATTATCCAAGAATTGATAACTAATTTAAAAGTAATTTTATATTTGTCAACATGCCACACCGTACACATAAGTGTACTAATACTCTTTATGATTATGCCATAATTAATTATTAATACTTATGCTAGTTTACTGTGGGAACTTAAAAGAAAAACTGGAAATATACTGATGAGTAAATCTGTTAGGACCGGGCCCTCGTCTTATGAAAAAAGAATTTACCGGGCCGCTATCTCACAAAGGTTGAGAAATGTTGTTCTATATAATTAAGAGGTCATTATGACATGATTCGACATTATATATACCTAACGATATAACGACATCTTCAGTATATGAAAACGTAAGAAAATAAAACACTAACAACATGCGTAGTTCATTGGATACGCTTCTGATTTTATTTGACGTCTGTGGATCTTACATTTCCAAGGGAAGCTGGTAAAATTAAAGGGCATTGGAAATGTACTTGAGCCAGCGAGACCGTGCAGAAGTTTGCCACAGACAGTACGTAGAGGTGTTCAAAGATAGCACCACCATTCTTAAAAAAAACGAAGTTTTGCATCTTACTGTTTATCCAGTTGGCTTTCCACAACTTTTCAAACACACATTTACTGAAATTGTCTTTCTGATTGTCCATGAAGGCTTTAAAGTGTGGAAATAAATCACAGTCACGTGAACAGCGAGGAAATGTTTAATATTAATAAAAAAAAGAAGTAAATTTGGAAGTTAAATAGGCTGTACTATTGTAATAAATAGGCTGTACTATTGTAATAAATAGGCTGTACTATTGTAATAAATAAAATCATCATATATCACTGAAGTTCTCGTTTCTGGATGTTGGCACCACTTAAAAAAGGGGATGTAATGCTGACTGCTTCAATTTTAAACGCGAAGAGACACCGAAAACCGGAAGTGTAACCAACTGTAACACTGAGAACCGCAATAATTTCCTGCTGATATTTCATAGTCTTGCACTACAGCAGTGCGAAATATAACTGTAAATTTTCTGGTTTCGTGGACCGTGTATTCGTAGGGTTTCTTGCCAGGAATCCCGAGAAATGGTACCATGATTGTGGTTTCCGTTGTTGTCCTCAGCGATTGAAGACAACATCAAATGTGGCCGTGACGCAGGTCACAATGTTCATCGGTGTGAACCTCACTTCATCAAAATATATTCATTCCCAAGGAAACAACTTCAAATGAAATGAAATGTCCAGGCATAAATCACAAGGACACAAGACAACTGTGTCTTCTTTAGTGTCTTACATAACATGACTATATAATTTCGAAACGAATTTTATGGTAGATTTACGTCTTAGTGCAGAGTAAAAGGTAAAGGTAAAGGTAAAGCAGTCCCGTTACAGGCCCGGAGGGGCCCACAAGGTTCCAAGAAGTTAATGTTCCTAGATTTCTTGACAACGGCACAGGATGGTGGTAGGTTGTCAGCTTTAAGCACCGGCCGCCTTTACCCCTAGTAAATACTCCTGGTACTGATTTCTGTTAGAGGCTGAGTCGACCCCAGGGTCATAATGCGATCGGAAGGATTTTATGTCAAGGTAAAATCCACTGACACCACCTGGGATCGAAACAGCGACCTTCCGATTTGTAGCAAAGCATCTTAACCACTTTAGTACAGAGTAGTGTGGGATATGTGGAGGATCCTGGACTACCTAATGGAGTACAACTGACAGAGAAAAGAGGGGGGGGGGGTGATACAGAATTGTGGGCGCAAGTGACATTTATCTGAGTACAAACGCCTACCAACGACAGCATTATATATCAATCCCCTATGCACGGTCTTATGACCCAGGTCTTTGTTTCAATCTGGAAGTACTAACATAACATAGATATTTAATCATATAGAGTTTAAAGTCGTTTTGTGGCGTGTCACTCTTTTATGTCACTATAACATAAATTTAAATTTTATGTATTCGGCTTGACATATATTTGTATAATATCGTAAGCTGAGGTCTCAAATATAGACGACAAATATATAATAAAACCATTACGGAACATTACATAACTTTTATTTGGTACATTGTGTGCCTGAAGATGGCACTTTGTACATGAATCGAAACACGTTGCAGTAAAATGCCTTTTAACTTTCATTATCTGTATTAGACCCTGATACTTACCCAGACATTCCACGGCTGATGTTCTTTATATTTCATGTATATTTAAAAGATTTTATAAATTTACAATGGGGTACGCGATGACAAAGTTGGTTGAGGCACTGCGCTACAAGCCGGAAAGTCGCGGGTTCCATTCCCGATGGTGTCACTGGAATTTTTCATTGACATAATCCTTCTGGCCTCACTATGGTCCTTGGGTTGACTCGGCCTCTAACAGATATGAATACCAGGAATATATCCTGGGGGTTAAAAGCGGCCGGTGCATAGGGCTGACAACATTACCACCTGTCCAGACCTGCAATGGGATTGCTATATTTGTATATTTATAATATATTTTTAATGTGAAAGGTAAGATAACATTTAAGGATCAAGATATAGAGGACTATAATTTTGTCTGTTGTTTGTATGGGTATGAAACTTGGTCGTTGATATTGCTGGGGGAAAGGGAACTGAAGATGTTTGAGAACATGGTGTTGAGGAGAATATTTGGACCTAGGAGGGACGAGATAACAGGGGAATGCAGGAGATTGCATAACGAGGAGCTAAATGATTTGTACTCCTCATCCAATATTGTGCGGATGATAAAATCGAGAAGAATGAAATGGGCTGGGCATGTGGCGCGTATGGGTGAGGAGAGGGGGTGTATAGGGTCTTGGTGGGGAAACCGGAGGGAAAGAGACCTAGTCGTAGACGGGTGGATAATATCACGATGGATCTCCAGGAAGTGGGATGTGGGTATATGGATTAGATTGGCCTGGCCCAGGATAGAGACAGGTGGCGGACGCTTGTGAGTGCGGTAATGAACCTTCGAGTTCCGTGAAATGCGGGGAATTTCTTGACGAGCTGCAAACCAGTTAGCTTCTCAAGAAGGACTCTGCACCATGGAGTGAATAAGTAAGTAAGTAAGTAAATAAGTAACTAAGTAAGTAGGTAAGTAAATAATTGAGTAAGTAAGTAAGTAGGTAAGTAAGTAATTGTGCAAGTAATTAAGTAATTAAGTAATTAAGTAATTAAGGAAAGATAACAATATGCAAGTAAATAATATTTACTTTATCAGGTTTATAGGCCTGATGATGACCAGAAGAAACAGCCGAAACATGTAGTTATGTATAAACTAATAGCTCTACAGTGTGACTGATATAATACATACACTTGTGATTTGTTTTTACCAAACGGGATGTATAACCTTAAAATATACACTATTATATCCAAAAACACTTTAATCCAATCATCAGAGCAATGGGAACAGATGATATCATTAGACTTCAACGGACGAAATTATTACACAGAAACTGTCACTATTGCATGTAACTGGCTCAATTCTATAAGGTTTTACTTGATAAACGGCCTGTTCCGGAAATTTTAAATATATTTAAGGCCATCAATATAAGGCGAACGTATATATAACTGTGTTCACAATCCGACAACTGTAGACCCTATCCATCAAACCCTACATCATTTTCGTCCACTTTAATAATATATTTCCATCCATGCGTAGATCTATCAAGTGACTCCTGACATTACAATTTTCAGTGAAGCTTTGTTTGGTATTTCTCGTCTCGTACTATCTAATTCAAGTTCATAAATTCTATTTAACCCTTACACTGCTAACGTGGAATATATGTTGAGCTCCTAATAATGCCAGCAAATGGCAGATGGGATTTAACTCGGCGTTTAAAGGGTTAATTTGTCGCCTCAATAATATTAAATAAAGGGCTAATATCTTTAAGGGTTGGATAAATGGAATCGTGGGTTTGAGACCCGCTTGGGACATGGATAAAAACACTGCCTTAGGTCGGCTTGTCCTGAAAAAGCCTTGTGGCGAAACGAGACTTGCTGGATATAAGGTGAAGAGAGAGAACCGACAAGATGCAACTAATACGATGTTTATTATCAAACTTTCTGTCTCAACATGTTTCGGGCATCATTATGACCAGCATCAGGAGAATAAGACCGTGCCCCACTGCATGCGGTGTTCTGCCTGTGTGAGTGTAGGCTGTGGTTGGCTGTGGTCTTGTGGAGCTGCGTTGTGAGCTGTGTGCACTGTGTGAGTCGGACACTAACTTTCACACAGTGCACACAGCTCACGAAGCAGCTCCACAAGACCACAGCCAACCACAGCCTACACACCCAACCAGAACACCGCATGCAGTAGGACACGGTCTCATTCTCCTGATGATGGGCATAATGATGTCCGAAACATGTTGAGACAGAAAGTTTTATAATAAACATCGAATTAGTTGCATTTTGTTGGTTCTCCCTCTTCACCTTATTTTCACGATGAACGGTCACAAGAAACTAAAACTTGGCGGATCATTTAAAAGAGTATCACAGATTCACAAGTTACTCTCAATACAGTAGGCCAGGGAGCGTAATCCGTGACAAGACAGGTAGTGCACCTCTACACATAACATTGAGACTTGCTGGCGTGATAATTATTGCGGAGTAAAATGGATGGGTATTTAATCTTATGACAGTGTGTAGCCTTAATTACCCAGCATGTAAAGCAGCTGCGCAGTATTATACTCTAATCAGTGGCGTGCCCATCTCTACAACACATTTCCAAAATTATCTCATAAAAGACATGATTTTCTACAAAAAAATAGATATTGAACATAAAATGTAGGTTTTGATTGTTTTCTACAATGTTTGTCTCAAACATTTCTCATTCTAAGAATAATCCAGGGAGATATAATAAATAATAAAAAATACCACAATTCTTCATGTAAAGTTCCATTTACCAATGTTACAATTTAATTAAATTTGAATTCTTTCAACAGATTTTCAATAAATTTTAAAATTTCATGAAAATTCGATCTGTGGGAGCGGAACTTCCAAGTATATAGACGGACGGACAGATAGAAAGATAGACGCAGACAAAGAAGTTAATATCTTAGTAATTAACCAACTTAATGCACAAATTCTTCTTTTATAATAAGTTTATTATATGCCTCTACATGTTTCGAGCACTGTTGTGCTCATCATCAGGAGGTCAAAATTGTGTTATACAGCATCTGGTATCATCACACCTGTAGGTGGCCGTCCGGTGCACAGGTGTGCACGGGACAGGTGTGACGAAACTAGATGCTGTATAACACAATTTGACTTCCGGATGATTGGCACAAGAGTACTCGAAACATGTAGAGGCATATAATAAACTTATTGTAAAACAAAAATTTTGTGCATCAAGTTGGTTAAATACTGAGATGAATATACTGAGATGCACGGTAGGCAAAACATAAGAAAAGAAGTTGATTTTTGTTTCTATTTTGCAATCTTGGTGAGCGCGTCCTAAAAAATTCGGAATCAAAGTAATGATACAAATTACGAAACTTTCGTTGTGTAATTTTGTTATTCGCTATCTTAACTCGTCTTTCTGTGGTAACCGCACCTGGGCTTAGTAGAATTATCTTATACTTTCAGGGATTAAAATTTGAAGTAATCCCTTTACAGACCCGGTGTGGCCCAGTCGGTTGGTAGAGGTATAGCTCTACTCTTCCATGACCGCGGCACTAGAAGGGGGTGAGTGGTCAGCAGTACGCCCCGGCTGCACTTTACCCCCGGGAAAGACCGGGTACCCATTTTACAGGAGGCTCGGCGGGCCCCAGGGCCGGTCTGGACGGGCGGAAAATCTCGCCCCGCACCGGAATTCGATCCCGGACCGTCCAGCCTGTATCTCAGTCGCTATACCGACTGAGCTACCGGGTCCACACTTTCAGGGATTATGTTTCTATATACTGGCGTTCGCCTATTCGGAATTATTGCGATAAGATAAACAATTATTGAGTTATTTTTAAAGTCCCTAATATTACAGAATAGGGAAGAAAATAGGGTCATCATCATCATTATCATCATCATAAACATCAAGGATTGGACCCTTTGATCCGTTCCGTCTCCACAGTTACAGCTGCTCGCGCCAACGCTTCTTCGGTCTTCCAATTGTTCTCCTTCCTTGTGGTCTTTAGTGGAATGATTTCAAAGGGATTCGATTTTGTGGCATTCTTTGCAAGTGTTAAAAGCCAGTTCCGTCTGTATTCATCTATCTTGTCTAGTATGCCTGTAATCTGTAGTTCGCGGCGTATGTAGTCATTTGTTTTGTGGTCGTAAAGGGTGTAGCCTGCCAGAGGTCTCAGTAACTTCATTTCTGCCGCTTCAGTTCTTCGTCTTTGTGAGGCTGTTAAGAGTCCAAGAAAATAAGGTAGAAACAGAAATTTTGGAACGCTCTATACAGAACTCCGACAGCGCAGTCTGGATAGCCTGTAGAAAATTCCTTCTTGCACAGATTTCAGAGATAAGCTCCTTAATCCGACAAAAACTAATGTGGGGTGGTTGCATTCGGTGCACAAAAAAGAAAGCGGTTTTAAAACTTAACGATACGCACAGCGCGGTATAATTCCTGGTTTTGAAGTGCGAGTGTAGGGCTATCGAAATAAAAAGGAAAGAAATTTTTTAATAAAAGGAACATTTATTTTATTTACTACCCAAATAACTCTCGAACAGTAACTAATAGAGTTTTACGGCACTCCGGAACTAAGCTTAGTACGAACAAACTGCACAATGCAGGAATAGAAAATAACTCCTACATGTTTCGGCTATTATTTTTAACCATTTCAGGGCATAAATACATGTACATGATATATTATTAACCTTTTGGCGCCGGAATAATTTTTTTTTTAATTTTAGCACACTCTGTATATAGAATGTGAATAATACAGGAACCAAATACGTTAGAATTATGAAACAAACTGCATTTTGAAGAGAAAAAAACGGACAGTATATACCATGTTTAAAATCTTCAGTACCTATATTTGTTGAATAAATATATAAAATGAAACTTTAGAGGTTAGCGGTGCGGTACGTCAACTATAGTTGACATTAGGCGTCAAAAGGTTAAACACGATTGTTGTAAAGACCGTGTGAATCCAAGCGGTTTACTTACTTAGGCCCAAATATTCTCCTCAACACCCTATTTTAAAACAACCTCAGTCTACGTTCCTCCCTCAATGTGAGCGACCAAGTTTCACACCCATATAAAACAAATGGCACAATTATAGTTCTGTATATCTTAATCTTTAAAATTTTGGATAGCAAACTGGAAGACAAAAGATTCTGTACCGAACGATAGCAAACATTCCCTGACTTCAGTCTGCTCTTAATTTTTTCCTGAACAGAATTTTGATATGTTAAGGTTGTTCCCAAATATTTGAACTCCTCCACCCTTTCGAAGGAACTATTATCTATCTTTATATTGTGACTTCGTCTTGCATTCTGATCCCGAGACATGTTTGTATGTATTTCAACTGATATACATAGGCGTTTTAAGTACGTTTACATATACATGAATGAATGTAAGCAGGAACGATAACACTCCATACTCGCATTCAAAAGGTTCGTGGTTCGAATCTCAGGAAGGACTTCGACTACCATGTCTCATGTTTTTTCTCCAGCCTCACCAGGCAAATGTCGTGAGACTGCCTCGAATAATCGAAAAGTGTAGAGAAGCGGTGTCTAGTGAAGTGAAAAGTCTAAAGTGAAGTGAAAAGTTATCTAACGTGGAGTTTAGCGAAGTGCAATAAAGTGAAGTGAAGTGAACGAAGCAAAGTAAAATGGAATGAGGCGAAGTGAAGTGCAGTATAGGGAAGGGAGGGACGAGTCTTTATGGAAATGGTTTATAGGAGTAGTAAGTGATGAGAAGTGAAGGACTGAGGTGAAAGCGTGAGTGAATTAATGATTAAAAAAACAATTACAAGAAACTGTACACAGTACTCTCTTGCTTGGGTGTTTTTACCTTTTGTACATGTTGTATTCTAATTGGTCTCGTGTGTTTTGTTGCTAGTTTTAAGTTGTCTTGTGTGTAATTGTTGTTGGTTTGGCCGTGTGTATTGTTGTCATCTTATGCGTATTTGTTGTACTGTGTGTGCATTGCTGTTTTTAATTTAGATGCCGGACTGCTGGCTAGAAGTCAGTATTCGGAAGGTCCTGCGACCGGTCACCTCGACACAGGTTCCCAACATTCCAAGTTGCCACTACATGCTTCTCATGTAGCCCTCCCGACTTAAATCTAGTATTAACCATTTCATGTTTTGTTTACATGTAAAATAACTACTGCCACCGGGTAACAACCCAAATACAGTAAATAAATATATTATATTATAATACCATGATCTTCTCCTTCCACATCCTTTACAACTAATTATATACGATCATCTGCAACATTTTGTGTGTCACTGTCTAATACTCTAAATAAATTACAAACAACTACACAGTACAGACTTCGATTCTTTGTAGAAAACAAAAGTTGTTCTTTTCTCCAAACATTTACGTCCGACGAGGGAGATCATGCATCCACTTATTCAATGGGTAGCGCGGAAAGTGGGTGGTCCGTTCGCGGAAGTACAACCATCTAGTCTGATGGCTAAGAATGAGTAGAACTCTACCTCTACTTTACCACACTCCCCCATGACGTGTACAAGGATATCTCTACCTTGACAGGTACATGAAAACTGGAGCACAGCGTGGTTTGTGTGCCACACATCGCAAGACAGTATTAGAAGATTCCATGAAATGACTTTTTGTGCCTGTATTTGTGATGAACTGTCAATTAATGGACAAGTTATTACACACAAACACACACACACACACACACACACACA
>Ga0123354_10004098_pt1 | contig 20503 bp, 12 predicted proteins | sample TergutLab28metaG_2_FD_97872 | JGI IMG/M metagenome (GOLD analysis project Ga0123354, IMG submission 97872) | Labiotermes labralis P4 segment gut microbial communities from Petit-Saut dam, French Guiana - Lab288 P4 | ecosystem: Host-associated > Arthropoda: Insects > Digestive system > Gut ...
GGGTATATGGACTGGATTGGGCTGGCCCAGGATAGAGACAGGTGGCGGACGCTTGTGAGTGCGGTAATGAACCTTCGGGTTCCGTGAAATGTGGGGAATTTCTTGACTAGCTGCAAACCAGTTGGCTTCTCATGAAGGACTCTGCACCATGGAGTAAGTAAGTAAGTAAGTAAGTTGTGAACAGTTTCCATGTATAGGCTAATTCAGTGTTAGGTTTTCCTTTCTGACAGTTATTAAAATCAGTATGGTTGCAGCTTTAACATGTTAGATGGGCGTGACATGTATACATCTTAATTGTGTACCTTGAAATGATGTAAAGTTTTTAAGGTATTGTCCTTATTGAATGTGTAAACTGACAACATGGCGACTGTAAGTTTTGGTTTGGGGGTATTAAGTAAAGAATTGGTGTAGTCATGTGGAATCTTGTACGGAGCGAGATCAGAAACATAAATATACATCATGCAGGACTGCTTTTAGTACGTCAGCAATAATAGACATGGAAATTATAAAAGTGTGAGGCTTTAAACATTGGATGTAACATAAGAACCTGTACCTTAGGTATCAGTCCATTGCAAATGTGAAATAAAATTATAATAATCTGTTGGGGTAGATTTCTGTGCAACAGGAAACCATGCTTTAAGTGCTGCTTGGAATTATTATTATTTCCCTCCACCACTGGGAAGTTACCCTGTAGTTGTACCTCTGCGTCAGCATTCTCTCTCTGACGCCATGCATTTTTATGTCAACCAGAAGATGAAATGGTGCAGACATGTGATTTCACCAAGAACAGAATTTATGTGATGACTTAAAAAAATTGGAATGTGTTATAAGAATGTTGTCCCATACAGTCTTCAAAAGATCATGAATATTGGGCCAAATGAAGACATTTAACCAGACCTGTAAGATAAACATAATTTGAAGATTCAGTTTTTGTAATCCATTGATATGTTTACTAGGTGTATGATGCAAATGCTGCTGTTATGACAGTGCTCTTTTTGTGTAGATCTTCCTAGCAAAAGGTAATGTTCCTGCCGAAAGCTACAACTTTTTCATCGACATCCTCTTAGATACAATACGCAGTGAGATTGCTGCCTGCCTGGAGAAGGCGTATGAGAAAATATCTCTGAATGAGGCTGCTAGGATGTTGAACTTCTCAAACCAAACAGCTATTAAAGAGTATGGTGTTAAGGTATGTGTCATGCTGTATTCATTGATTTCAAATACATCTTGTATAAACACCCATTTGAATGTTTACATTTGAATGACGGTGTTCTCAGGATATCAAGAATTCTAAAATTCGTACAGTTTTATTGTAAAGTGGAGTATATTTAAATGGAGAGAAATGTGACGTGAGAGACAGCCTTTCTTACTGCAAATTAAAGTTCACATAGCTACTGAATGTAAGTAATAGTTGTCTTATTGGACTGCATGCAGCTGAGTCTGTAACGTCATGGGCAGTAGAAATATGACATTTTTCCCATGTTATAATTAGGGCTGTGAACTTTAAAAACATAGATTTCCTAGCATAAGTTTGTGAAATGTATTCAGAGTTAACTGGTTGTGTACTTCCATCAGAAGGATAACAGATATCATCTCAAGCCTCTGTACTGCCTTGTATGCCATAACAGAATATTTTGGTACATTACATTATTTTACTATACACCACTTGAACTTGGTTTTTAAATAGTATTACAATTATACGCGCAAGTACTCCAAATACTCTTCATAGTATAAGACAAGGGTCAGTATTTTTTGTGCAATTTCTTCTTGAAGAAAATTCCTAAAAAATTTCTACATAGGAGGTTTGGGTGGGTACTGAATAGTGAACAGTGAAGAGATGAAGTTAGTGGCATTATGTAAGTTTGAGGAGGCTTAGAATTCTATTGAATAGCTTGTATCAGTGCACTAGTATTGGTTCGTAATGTTGTCATTTTCAGAAAAACTGGACACTTGGAAGAGACAGTTACTACTATTTTGGTACTGAAGAGAAGAAACATGATGACACTTTGCCTTCAAGTGAGCTTGCTGAGCAAGCAATCGAATATGCGAGGGAACTAGAGATGATTGTTTAATGTGGTAACAATGTTACAGCTATTTACTGCACTCTGTATTTTCATTCAGAGTTACTTTGTACAGTGAAGTTACATTTCATCCCCATTGTTTTAATAAAATGTCTTCATGTTCAGGATAAAAGACCCATCACAGTACACTGTCATCAGGTTATTTTGTGCCAAATCATCTCAGTCCACAAACAAATCCTGTCAGATGCTAGGGAACCATACTTACTGATATGCCTTGCTCACTGGACTTATTCCTGTGTTTCTTGTCAAAGATGTTGCAGTGTCTGTGTAAGTTGTCTGCTGTTGCTGTATGGATTCCATGGAACATCATGTGATTTTGTATTATTTGGGTGTTCCATGACATAATGGCCAAAATTTAGGCAGATGTTATGTGGGTTATCTTTTGTCTTTCAGTTTGCTATCCAGGAATTTAAAGATTAAGATATACAGAACTATTATTTTGCCTGTTGTTTTGTATGGGGTGTGAAACTTGGTTGCCCACATTGAGGGAGGAACATAGGCTGAGGGTGTTCGAGAGTACGGTGTTGAGGAGGATATTTGGGCCTAAGAGGGATGACGTAACAGGGGAGTGGAGAAAACTACATAATGAGAAGCTTAATGATCTTTACTCCTCACCCAGTATTGTTTGGGTGATAAAATTGAAAAGTGAGATGGGTGGGGCATGTAGCACATATGGGGGGAGAGGAGAGGCATATATATAGGGTTTTCTTGGGGAAAGCTGAGGGAAAGAGATCACTTGGGAGACCCAGGCATAGATTGGGGGATAGTGTTGAGATAGATATTCAGGAAGTGGGATGTGGATTGGATTGAGCTGGCTCAGGATAGGGACAGGTGGTGGGCACTCATGAATGCGGTAATGAACCTTCGGGTTCCATAAAATGCGGGGAATTTGACTAGCTGAAAACTGGTTAGCTTCTCAAGAAGGAGTCTGCTCCATGGAGTAAGTAAGTTATGCAGGTTATTTGGAGCAAAAAAAGTCTGATAAACTACAGTTCATTTTGATACCATTATCAAGATACACGCTAGTGGAGCAAGTTAGCACTGCTGCCTCTGAGTTCCTGTTTGTGAACTGCCTTGGTGGTTAAGAGGCTCTGGCTGTGTTGTGTTGTACTCGTAGTACGTTGGGGATGTCGCATTGCATTTTGTTGATAATTTCTGCAATGGAAATTGCAGGGTTGCTGGTGTGGAGTGTTGGCAACATTACCCACAACACTCACTGTTGAATAGGTACTAAACAGAAATGTAATGATGGGCTTTGCTTTCATTGCTCCAATATGGATGCCCCATGTAATCTTTCAACGAGATTACACTGAATTATCTAATGTGGTTTACAGAGGGAATGTTCCATCCTTTAAATGTAAGGTGAGACTGTGCCTGTCAAAATGTGTGTTCTGAGTCTTATATTCTGAAATTATGTGGTTTGTTTATATGCCTGTATGTAGCAGTGTGTTTTGTCCTGGAGAAAGTCTGCTATTAAGAGCCTCCATCTCTACCAACCTAAAATGATGTGACACACCTGATCAAGTGAAAAAAAATCAGACAACTTGGACTGGCTCTACTTCACATTGGTAGACCAGTGTGTTGGCAACATTAGTGGAGGGAAAGGGACGCGAGGAACACATGTTATGCATATTTCGTGACAAACGGTTTAGTGAGACTTACCAGCAGTGTATTTGTAGTTGCAGTATGTGTAAGTGGGGAAGAAATTCTCTGTTTCGTTTAGGGAACCCGAATTTCTAAGCTAAGCCTGGCATCATGCAAAAGGCAAGTTGCACATTTTATGGAGGGAGTTGAAGCTTGTAACAGCATGGCACAATATATAATGTATGGAATCAGAAAATGAGGGAATGAATTCTGTGGTGCAGAAGCTGTAGGAACACTGAGAGTAAATTACATGTATTTTTACTATTAGGTCTGTGTAAAGACCCATGCAACTTGCATGTTGTTACGTTGCAAGAGTTGGGTATCTGAAATTTATCTGTTAACTGATATTTTCGTGAAGCTCAATGGTTTTTCCACTTCTAATGAAACCCGCATTCCACAGTAATTATGTGTATGTTAGCAGTTTTTTCAGGCTATAGAAAATCACTTGTACAGTATGTTTTTAAAATTCTCGCCCTAAATTCACCCACTTGTGAAATGGAAGAGAACTGAGGTATTGAGTACTAGGTATCAAATTTGGATTTGGGCATAGTTTTAATGACTAATAATTTTTGCATCATAATTATCTAGCCAAAAACTTTTATAAAGAATATTAGAAAGACAAAAATATTAATAAGCAATTGAAGTTCCTCTGCAGAAATGACAAGCAAAAGTTTTCCTCCTCCCATTTTCCAACCACAGATGTAACAACACACATCTATTTTTTTTTACTCTGTGCCACTGTTAATCAGTACTTGCTGTAAAGTTATGTTGCACTGGGAGATGGGCTTATGCTCACATAAAGGTAGAAAAATATCTATTTTGGAAATGGCCAAAATGATAGACTACACCAGACGTATTCAGTTAGCTGTCTGCATGCCACATCTGGCCTGCAAGATGCCTAGTAACAACATAATAAGTAATATAGGCTAATTGTTTTACTGCAGGAATTTTTTGGGTCATGGGAAAACAGGTATTCGGTTTAGCTGTAAGTTTATATGGTCCACACCCACCGACTCTTTTTAAACTTTCCAGTGTGCTCTGCTCAAAGTAACTGAATATCCTTGAGCTACACATCATATGAAGTGAGAGCAACAGGAGTGCCACTAACAAAATCCAGTAATGACAGGAGATAATAATAGGCTAATTATAGTAATCTAATATTCTAGTAAAACTATCAAGTTTTGTGAAAAGTATTTATAGTGAGATATATTATTGATGCAGTTCTCACCATCTAAAAAATCTGAGTAGGCATGAAGTGTCAACAAAGTTCCGATTCAAAATCGTGTATCTGTGTAGTATGGGATGTAGACTTAGGACACTTCTCCTCTTCCTTATGGTGTACCCATTGATATCCTTGTTGCGTTTTATTGTTACAAAAATTGCCATGTGTTCATGCCAGTTGGGGCGTCGTCCTGTTAAAATTCCCCACCACATCTTGCGTGGTAGCGCAGCACGGATAAGAGGAAGCAGTTCCTGATATAATCGATTTCTGTCGGGAATTGCAAGTCGTAATCTGTGATCTCATCTGTGGTGTGAACTGTGCTGAACGTCATGGAAAAGTGGCCGTAGGGTCTAGCGTGCTAAATAATGTGATGTGTGCATCATATAATTATCATAATCCTGTGTAATATGCGTGTATTTGTTACTTCATGCATTGAATCAAGTTGAGAATGTAGGTAACACATTCTCTGTGGTGTAGTATTTATGAACTATTTGAGAACTATCATTCGAAACCCATAAGCACATTTAATTAAAATTATATATTTAATACAGATAAGGGAGAAGAGGTACAGTGTTCTGGAATGACTGCTGTCACATTTTGCCTTTCTGTCTCTGCAATTCCAGGATAACTTCTTGGAGTTTGGTTTCAAGAGTTTGCAGAGAGTTTGCCAACTCTATCTCCTGAGGTTCTCCACATGACAGAATGTCAGGATAAAACTTCTGCAAAATTGAAGCAAAGTAAGCATACAAAGTAACAACTCTGATACAAAATGAAACACTTTAAGATATAGACCCAGTTGATATGGCTACTTTACAAAAGATGCTCATTGTAATGATCTGTGGGTTATTAAACAATGCTGATGGGGACAATATGTGGCATACAAGGGAGTGACGAGAAAAGTATACAAAACTTGGGATGGAATATCTGAAGGAAAAAAAAATCAGTTGGAAGACCGAACACATTCACTGCCAAACTTACATTACATCAGTTTGTTGGAGAGGCTTTAATACCACCAGTGTTAACATAGGTCAGTTTAGTTCAACTCTCCTTATGATGTGAAACTGAACACAACTGACTGCCTCCATGATGAAAATAAGTTGCTCAAAGGGTCATTTACATCAGTAGGCATTACTATATTCCTGATACTTACTCTGCCTTTTTTTTTACCTTGCTTTATTCTTAAATTTATTTTGCATCCTTGTTAGTCCATGAGATGACAATATAGCCAGCAAGTACAATATGGCAGCTGATCTTTAGCACACAGTATTAAAATCTGTGTGTGTGGTGTACACCATTTTACAGTCCTGTCATCATGAAACCAGCATCAGAAGATAAAACTACAAAAATGTCTGAACTTACCTTGATTCTTGCTATGAGCATTTGAAGACAGAGTTTTGCTGAGGCCAACATTTGCACCATTTTTTCTGGCCTTGGACACTTGCCACAGCATACTAAGGTGGCTAATTGAAAGAAAGCAATGTTATATTGAGAACAGAGCAATAAGACAGGTGTCTGGGTGTATGAGACAGCAAGGAAATTGCAGGAAAATAAAGAAAAGTGCATAATGAACAGCTTCATCATTATGGTCTTAACCGGGAAAGATGAAAAATGTATACATAGTTTTATTGGAAAGCCTAAGGGAGAAAATCACTTGGGAGACATCACATTTACATAAGATGGTGATAAGTGGCTCAGTATACAGTTCAGGGATAAACATTCATGAATATGGTAATAAACACCTTCAGGTTCTACAAAAGGCAGGGAATTTCATGACTAGCCAAGTAAAACATAGTGTCTCAAGAAGAACCTTGTTTACAGATGAAAACATTACAGAACTGTGCACTGTACTACGTGCTTTACAAATGCTGATTTGTTATAACAACACTTAACATCTCAAGATGGCATTTAAAACTCTGCTGGTTGTACAATGCAGAAGTATTTAAATGGCTCTGAAATAGAAAATGTTCACAGTATTTTTAGTATCATGTGCAGTAAAATTCTGTTAATTTGGCACCAAGGGGACTGGACAGGTGCTAGATGATCAGATAATGCAGATTATCAGAAGCTGCTTATACTGACCTAAGTTATTACAGGAAATTGTTACTGTTCCTATATTTGGGCTGCACAGACCAGTCCATTAGCATATCTTCTCATTTCATGAAGCAGGAGACAAGGGGCCAGGACATACCAAACCGAATGATGTACAAACACCCTTGGAGGCCTTTTTTGAACATGTCCCTGAGATCTGCCTGTTTCACTGAGTAACCTTTTTTCCTGGTGAAAAGCAAAACTCCCATCTTGGGACTACTCTCCTCAGATGTTGGATTATCAGGATTTCCAGGTTATCAGATGCCAGATTAAGAAAATATTTAAAAAAACTGCTCAAGAGAATTTTATGACATCAGGAGACATTGCAGAGGCTAAGAGTATGCATCAGAACTCTTCATATATGTTACAATTTGTGTTTGGTGTGCTAAATCTTGAAATACTGTATTCACCTGAATGCAATACAACTGTAATGTAAGACAACCCTGCCAAAAATCACGTCTCCCAAGGGACAACGTATTTATCCAAATCTAAGACCATTCCCCAAAAATAAAACGTCTGCTAAGTAAAAAATATTTTCCTATTAATTTCATACACTTAATACACAAAGCATGTCAGATTCTATCTGTCTTTACAAATCAGTGTCACTGTTTCCATCTCCACAGTCAGTGCCTTCTTCCTCACACTCACATCCCCATTGTTTTCACTGTCATTCCACAACATATGATCATCAGTCTCATCCCCTGCATTGGATGTAAAGAACTTGTTATAAACACTTCACAGTTACTTTTGGTGAGATGCACTGCCATGCCATTATGATCTACGTTGACTAGATGCTACATTTATATTTCTTGGTGTGTAAATCCATGAAGATTCACAATTTTCTCCAAAGATGGTGTTAGAAGTTAAATGTTACGGACTTTTGTGCCATGTCTGTGGTATGATCAGTCTCAGTTCATGGCTCTTTTTATAGTTTTTAATTTGTGGATTGGTTCATATTTTATTTTTGAGCCTTGTAGTTAACTTTATAATTTTTCAATAGCCATTTTCCTGTTACTACCCTTGAACTAGATCTGGATCTGTTCTCAGGTCCATATCTTAACTAGTTAGTGTTTCTATGGTGCCAAGTGATTGAGAAACACTCAGTCTAAGTGGTCCACCATGTTAGGTGCTGCTTTGCCTGAAAACGGAAACAGAACTAGCTTCTGAAATGTTGTGCTTCTTTAAAAATTAGATGCTGGACAAAGTCCCAAATAAGAAAATTGTTTGTGTTAACTTCAGTCATGTTCTCTCTTTTTGATTTCTCTCCCCTTGAAGATGGGACCGAAACGTCAGTAAGGAATTATCACTCTACTCTGCCTAATATCTCAAATGAGCCCAAATCACAAGATGATTTGTCGATGCAGACCTTGGTTTGGCTCTGCATGGTCTGGTTCAGCACTTCATCACAAATTGAAGATGACCTCACATATTGAAGTGTCCAATGTCTTGCATACAAGTAAATATGGCAGTTCAGATCTGAAGGTTGCAAAACACTCCACATATCCCCCATATGGAGTTCAAACTGAAAGAATTAATTGTTGCAGTGGAAACCCCAACTTCTCATGTTCCAATGATAAGGCTAATTTGATATGCCTCAAAAAGATGGCATGAAAATAAGGATTTTTCTGTGACCCTGCAGTTGGCAAGAGCAAACTGGATTCATTCCAATAGCAATGTCTGAAAGCAGGGAGTATGTATGCAGGCTACTGCTTGATGCGTTAAGTTCTGGTATACAATTAATGGAATTCTAGTAAGTGTATATTAGTGAATTACAAATGCCAAAGTTGTGTAACACAAGAATGGGCTGACTACTGCACTGACTGCATAAGAAGCTTGTTGTGTTACTAAAGTGTAAGGGCTTCATAGGCATTTTTGGCACACATGTGAAGACTGAGAATTGATGGACAGGGTCATGAAAGGATTTCAAGATGAGGGCAGAATAGTGACTCTCATATACCTCACTCTTGTGGCTAGAATCTGAGTGTCTTTCATTCTTAAAATATAACTCAGCTTCAAATGGCCCATAGTACTAGTGAAATTTAAGAATACAGAATGAGAGGAAACTGGCGTTACTTCCTAGCCACTGTGACTAAAGTGTTGAGTGAAACAGAAATAAAATGAAGAGAAAAACCCACCATCAGTCAGCTGATTAGTTATCCGCATGGTATCCAAACAATCCCGAGTGTCCCTCTCAAAGTGTGAGTCTTGAACAGCACTCCAGAATGCTTTGTGCAGGGTGGACAGGACTTTCTCCAGCACCTCAAAACTTTCACTATCAGTGTTGGTCAGCATCAACTTGACAAACAGCTGCCAGAGTGCAGTGTTGTTCCTCACCTGAAAACATTAACACTCATGTTCATGTAAAGTATGAGTTAGATGATGCATACTGGGTTCGGATGTGTGTACTTTTCATCATGAGATGCCTTAGAATCATGATTCCCCCCTTCTATGGGTTCTTTTAGTGATCCTCCCAAATGGATGAGACACTGACAGCTCAGAGATGCACAGGATATCCTCATAAAGTTTTGGAAACAAACTGCATCATGACAACTGAATGATTCTTGTGTTACTTAACAACCAGCATTCAGCCAGTTGACACATAAGTGGAGAATGTTTGCAGTGCCACACTGTACTTATGTCACTGTGACCCACTCATATATTACAACCCTTGTGGGACACTTTGAAATCACAATGAAACTGAAATTGCCCACTATTAACTTGAGAAGTCTTGGAAAGACACTGATCCTCTGTTTTGATCTTCCCTAAGTTTTTCAAGTTCATAGTATGAAATTCCAGTTTCAACAGTAGGATAAAATTACATGAGATAAAAAAAAACATAGGGGGCATAAAATAAAACAGAGATACAACCAACATTACCAAACAGGAGAGGAAATAATACAAATACAAGCCAATGGCCCACTACTAGGCATATAAGACAAAAACAAAATATATAGACAGTACAAGAATGGCAACATAGCAAATGCACAGAATATAAATACACCCAATATACTGTTTGACCTGATGATCAAGTGGGAGAACCACAGGGACTACATGTGTGAATGGACAACCAACCAGAAATGGAGATAACAGAACAGCAATGTACATACAAGAAAACCAAAATACAGCATGATAATCAGCAGAATACGAGTACAATACAAGAAAAGAAATACATAGAAAGAAAAAGCAACATGCAGGCATGGCCTTTTGGACACAAACAGCTCTCAAAGAAAATGGACAAAAAGCTCCATTGGTGACAGACCACAGACATGGCCATGAAAAACATGGCCCTGTAGATACAGAAAATGCCAGGACCCACACAGATACAAAAACAAAATAAGCAGTAGAGCAAATGAAGTAACCACAAGGAAGGACAACTGAGCCGGAACACATGGCAAAAACATAATGGAATATAAAGTGTAACAGTTTTACAAGAGAGTGAGTGCTAGAACAAGCTGGTGACTGTAATTGTAAACAGAAATGAAGAAAGGTGTATCAGAGTTACATACAGAGAACAAGGACAAGATACACATGAAGTAGGTATATTAGAGTAAAGAATATAAATAGCCACACATGTAAACCACTACACAGCTACAGGTTACTGAAGATGACATGGAAGGCAGGTGAATAAACACAATAGTAATATATAATTTATACAAGGACTGTCAGTTCTTTGAAAGAAACCACAGAATATTTTAACAATATATTATATTTACGAGGGGATGCTGATAAGTCCTTAGCCCGACCTACTTCCCGATGTCGTACGAGAGAATCAATACTGTCGTTGGAAAGAGGAGTCTGTGTGATGAATTGCAAGTCTTTTCTTGTTACAGATGCTGAAAGGAAGCATGTCAGGCGATGCGCGCGATTTCAACAACATGAAGACATGAGCTGTCATCAAGTTTTTTTTCTTCCTGCAAGGCAAGGCGCTGAAGAAAATTCACACCATTCTGACAGAAACATTAGGAGAACATGCACCATCGTATGCCACCGTCAAATACTGGGTGGCCCAGTTTAAATGTGGTGATTTTTTCACCTGTGATGCGCCTCATCCTGGACGACCCAAAACAGTGACCACCCTGGAGATTGATAAAATTCACGAGCTAATCTTGGAAGACTGCCGGATTTTGGCTAAATCAATAGCTGAGCAACTGGGCATCTCATGTGAGTGGGTTGGGTCCATAATTCATGAAGATTTGGACATGCGGAAGCTCTCTGCGAAGTGCGTCCTGAATGCCGATCAAAAACGTCAGCGGTGCCAGTCTTCTGAGCAACTTTTGGAATTTTTTCAGCAAGGTCCAAATGATTTTCTGTTGTGATTGGTGATCATGGACAAAAACTGGTTATATCACTATGACCCAGAGACAAAGCAACAATCAATGGAGTGGCGGCATAGTGGCTCACCATGCCCCAAAAAATTTTGAGTGCAAAAATCTGCTGGAAAAGATCTCACCTCGATTTTCTGGGATCAAGACGGCATCCTTCTCATTGATTATCTTCCAAAGGGCCAAACTATCAACGCGGAGTATTATTCATCTCTGCTGGTGCAACTGAAGGACATTCTGAAGGAAAAATGCCGCAGGAATGTCACCAAGGGGGTCTTGTTCTTGCATGACAATGACCCGGCTCACCGGACACTTGCAACCCAGAAGAAACTGACCTATCTGGGCTTCCATGTCTTGATCATGCACCCCATTCTCCAGATCTGGCCCCATCAGACTACCACCTGTTCCCTGGACTGAAAAAACAATTGAAAGGTTGCCATTTTTCTTCTGATGCGGAGGTCATTGCTGCCGCCGAGACCTGGTCGGACGGACAGCCTTCTGAATTTTTTTTGAGTGGCTTGCAAAAGTTAGAGCAACGGGCTAAGAAGTGTATTGAGCTTCGTGGGGAGTATGTTGAATAAATCCCGAGTTTGGTTGCTGTAGCTTGTTTCCTTCCTGGTCAGGCTAAGGACTTATCAGCACCCTCTTGTACATTTAAGACAATGATAATGTGGTTTTAAGACACATTATAATAAGAACCAAAAAATAAGGTGACCTGTTGTGGTGATGCTTGATGACCAGAGTTGTACTGTTACGCATGTTAGTCCTGGATTCACTTACACTACATAATCCTTATGATCCTCTCAAGGCGCAAACTTGTGGGGGTCTCAGTTCCCCTTTGCTCTGACTGTATGCTGCCTATGTCTGACATCATTGTCTTTAAGATAAGTGCGAGTGTGACACCCCAACACTCCATCAAGCAATGGGATTCTACCAAGGTGTGATCACAGTAATGGGGAAAGCCAATACCATGGCAGAGAGACACAGACAGGAAGAGTAATCTCACTTACACCCTTTACAAAATAACACAAGATAAGAGGAATTATTACAGGTAACCTGCTGTGAATGAGACATTCAGATGACAACTGGGCCAGACTGCAGGAGAACACATATGGTGTATGAGGAGGAATCTGCCATAGTTCGGGAGAACGTTCCTTAGGTTAAATTACATCGATATAACGAAACATACTGATACCTGAAATTTAACGGTTATGGAGATAATGACAACATGAGTTATAATGAATGACACATATTAAACATTTACTGTTTACACAATACATATTCAAATGATGAAGAATTTGTAGTTAATGTAATTTTAACACCTGTGCTTAACATCTAATTAACATCTGAATGACACAAAGACATTAATTAAGCTAGGAAAACTTGTACTAGCTTCATAAAATTGTCCTTAGGGTTCCAAGCATGAACTGGCCTTCATATGGCTTGGCTTTTGGCTCAAGAATGGAGCTGCACAATGTACAGATAACACAATGCAATGAAAGACATTTTGCTTGCATTTTTATCTCTAACAACTCAACTTTTGATATAGCTATGTTTGAGTATATGGATGTAAATTAACACCAGAAATGTTCTTAAGTGTGGCAGATTTCATCTGGTACCCTCTTGTTACCATAATTGTTCTGACTCTGATCTTCCCTTCTTGTGTGATCTGTTCTTTAAATGTACCAGAACATTACATACTGGTAAGTCAGAATGAAGACGTGTTTGAAAATATATGGGTCAATAGATGTTTCTGAGATATTTATAAATACAAAACCAATATTTTTGATCCTCACTATACTTCTTCACAATTATTTTCACAGTCATTGGCATTTATCTACAAAAATGATAACCGGCTCACCTGCTGTGTAAGACGTGTAAACAGCTGCTCAGCTCTCTTCTTGATGTCTCCTTGAGCATCCAGGCTGCACACAAAATTCACGAGTATTTGCAGCACCTCAATGTCAATGTGCTTTTCTTTCAGGTCCAGAATCCTGTTGTATGCCATCATTACCTGAGAAAGATCACGAAAGATACTGGGCAAACCATACAATCACTGATACATGCAAGATGTAACAAACTCACAAATAAAAGACTGTTGCTTATATTACTCTTAATACATGCAGAAGTACAAAATCCCATGTACAAGCTATTAACAGGGGCTGAAAAAGTTTTCCAACACCTACCTACTATGAAATTGTAGTTCTTTGGTGTCAGCATCATATTCCTAATGACAAAAACTCCATTTTCAGGACCACACCAGCACTATGACCCCTTTGAATGGCTAAACACATCCATGACCTCTGTCACCCCCCCTTACCTCCCATCTGAACTTACCAATTATTTCCTAAAACTCTGTTATTTTCTCCCTGTACCGGCCACCTGACACCTGCATGTTCTCTTACAGTCCAGTCCATTGCACATTTTACTGTTAACGTGCTTAATTCAGGCATTTCATAGAATATATAATTATGTCACACATTAATAGGGCATTTCAGTTAGAATGTAAAATAAAAAGAACTTTAACTAGGTAGTTTAGAGGTAATGAGTAATTCCAGCTATTCCAAAACAGTGATCGTTGTGCTGTCAATTTCATTTCATTCCATTATTTGGTCCTGTTAACATATAAAAATCTATACACACTGTCAGGAATGGAATAACTATTTAAACTGATGAATGGTCCCTCATTATACAATTGGACAGCCCCTTCCAAAAAATCTATGAAATAAAGTAGATATTTAATGAAACAGCAGATTTCACATGTTGACTGCAACACAAACTACCACTACCATTCATTCACAACTCTATAGTCAACCACACCCACTCTTCTCAACTGCTTAGACTATGAAAATGGAGGCAACAGCCTCCTACGAGACGTCGGTAGCTATTTACCCATTGACATGGTGTCATATCTCAGAAGAAGTGAATGTCAGTATTAAACAAATATGAAAGAAGACATACCTCACTGAATTTGCCAACATCAGTGCTTACAATCATGTAATTATCCCACACTCTCCAGTTCTCATAATTCCATTTAAGAGATTCTTGCAGAGTTGTCCATGCTCGCACCTTCTGGTTCATCTTCACATATGCTTTGGATAGGTTGTTCCAAGCTTCAAAACTCTGAAAAGTTTTCACAGAACAGCCTGTAGTTGTGTGCAATTTTATTTCATTCTAAATGTCTGTTGATGTCCAATTTCTTACTACAAATATTGCTGTAACTAATACAATAACTGCAAAGTAGAGAACTAGAAAAACAAATTGTGAAGCAATAATTAATTTCAGCTTCTGCTGCAAAATGAAACACAAGAATATGTGTATAAAAACAGTAACACATTTTTACACACTTTTCTTTGAAGCTTGTTGCAAAATTCAGTATAGGAGTAAAAGTAAAAGAGTGATATATCAGGAATAAAAACATTCTGCAAACACAGATGGAGTCTATACATCTACTTGTCCCTAACCTGAGCCACAAAAACCCAGTCCATGCACTCCCATCTTATTTACTGAAGGTCTATTTTAATAATATAATTCCATTTATGTCTAGATAGTGGTAGAAGAAAATATGACAATAATTAGATTTTAGTAGCATAGAGAGAAGTTGCAGTCAATATATCACGGAAAGCATTTTTACAAATGTTCACAGACAAATAGATCATGATAACCAGAACCCTAAGAATATGCAGCAGATGCATATATCATTATACGAGTAAAGTGAATCAGTAGGCGTAGTATCCTATCATATCTTAAACCACAAGGTGAGGTGGAGAGGAAGAGCAGAAAACCATGATTATTTATTAAGGCTTCATTACGTATATTCAGACTGTGGACTAAATGATATTTTTTATATTGCTTCTTCACCATAGTAGAGGATCTTTTGGGATTTCCCAAAGGATCAGCAAAGTTGGTGGCAGAGTCAGTTGGCTCACATGATAATACCTCAGGGTCCAGTGAGCAATATCGCTGATAAGCTGTGGCACAGAGGGACCAGTCTTCTTCATGCAGAGCAGCATACCCTAGGTTGAACCACAGAGTAACCTGCAGGCTGTTGATGGCAAGTGACTCCCGAAAGTGCGGAATACTTTCAGCATACTGCAAGAAGCAAGTGATGGGAAGGATAGGGGGAGAAAGTGATGGATGGAGAAGAAATAATGCACTCTGTCAGACCTTGAATTTGATAATATAGCACGAGTCTTACAGACAAAATTGCAAATTGTCCCAGACCACTTTAGAACTGCACAGTCTAATAATGAATTTAGATCGTGTTTATTATCCCTTGCACCACACAAAGGCCACCCAAATTAGATAATGACAGAAATAAACTGACAGTTTGAATGAGATGCCTTTGTTCATGACATCAACTGGCAAAGAAACAAATAACAGAATGGTAGCATATGTAAGAACCAGGTTCATTTTTGGATCCACTTTTGTAATCTGATCCCATGCAATTACATTACGATTTTTTTTGGCGCTGCTGATCACACACCACAGTCGGTAGGACTCCTCTGGATGAGTGATCAGCATGTCGCAGAGACTTCTATATGACAACACACAACACTCACAAGAGAAAGACATCTGTGCCCCTGCCAGGATTTGAACCCACAATCTCAGCAGGCCAGTGGCGGCAGGCTTATGCCTTAGACCACGCGGCCATATGGACTACCTATTACAATATTTACAGCAACAAACTGTTCAGACAACTCTACAATACGTTCAGTTAGTAAAACCAAATAACAAGAAAACTGTGACTAGAAATGAACAGTCAATATGCCATACACAATCAATGAAGCGGTCTGCAGTTGATTATCAACTATGGTACAGTTCAACCAACAAGAAATATATAAACATTGTAAAGCCTTTTGAACACACAAAATGGTAAATTTTTATATTCAAATACATCTTCTGAAGTATGAATACTTTTCATATGAGAGAACCTTGTAGAGAGAAATCTGGTATAACAAAATTGTGAAGGTGATGAAATTATATATGATCTAATGAAATTTTGTTACACTGAGATACATTAAAAATTTCAAAATGATACTTATGTACATATAAAAATCCAAAAACTAGACAAAGATGCCACATTTACTTTGCATGAAAGTTCATAATTTTTTCTGTACAACTCATATTAGTTCTCAGTTAATCCTTTATTAACTTCTGTGTTTGATCATTACAAAGTGCCAAAGATGTCATGCCATGTTGGAAGGCTGTGTAACAGTAATGGCAGTTTTATCATAGTCATGTCTTCTTCCTCGTCCATGGGTGTCACGTCACTGCAAGATTCCCTGTGATCTCTGTGAGACCATGGCATCAGTATCTACACAAAAGTCGTACAATTCAATCTCAGTATCAAGTCTTTGGCACAAATGCTGAAACCTTTCACCATATCAATGTCACTATCACTATCACTTTCAGTTTCACATCTGTCTTGCAGCACAATTGCCATGTGTGGATTGTTGCAACCCTCCACAATTAGCATACATGTACGTTTCTCTTTCCCCTCTCTTCTCTTATATATGAACTGTTGAATTTCCTTATCTTTGCTCTTATTCTTCAATTTTTCCTTCTTACAAATTTCATTACATTGAGTATATTTTTTCTAAGCAGGGTGCATTTTTTTATTGAATTAAACTGAAAATTTTATTAAGTGGTATTTATTAATGTGAAACATTTTTACATCAGGATATACAACAAATAAGTGTACAAGGCAAAAAAATGTGCTCAGATTTCATTATTCTGGTGTACAATGAAAAAAGATTTCACTGTATGTGGGGAAATTTAATGCTGTTCTTACGGCAGTTATGGTGGGACTTCAAACATCTAACTTCTTATGTAGAAAAATACTGTATCTGGTAACTTCTTATGTTTGAAACACTGTATTTCAATATCCAGTGCTGGGTGAATTCCAGTAAAAACTTAAGTCAGAATATGCTTTACCTGCTTCCTGCTGAAGTAGTAAAGTGCCCAGTGCCGCTGAGCACGCCCACTTCTGTTGCCTGACAATTCCCATGCCTTTTCATAACATAGTGGATCATCTGTAGCATCTCCCAGTAAGCACCACAGCTTCACCGTCTCCTTCTTATCCAGTTCCTGCTGTATTATTTCAGCAGCCTGAAATTTACGAGTGATGCCTGACAGTTTCTACATTACAATTACAAGTTTTACAGCTGAAAACAAAGCAATGTATTCAACATAGCTCCCATTAAAAGAAATGTCACACATACACAGCATGGCTGCCTGTTCTTACTTTGTGCCTGAGGTGCAGCAGGTTATAACACATGATGACTTCCTCCCAAAGCTGCAGGCGCAGGAAGATGTCCAATGCACTCTTCACAACACCAATAGAAACTAGGAGGTTTGCGAGTTCAGCTTCAACCTTCCAACGAGGTGGCAGATGTGAACAAAATACATAGCAATGCCTTGCAATGACATCTGGCTTGTCTTTAGTGATGCAGCTTACCAACTCCTGCAACAAAATACTGCATGACAAATAACATCAAACAGCATAACATCTACTGATATGTATGACCGCTAGGTAGCATCCACTGTCTGAGATATGTTTGATTTGGAGACAGACCTGTTCTCACTTGGTTGTTCACTTATTTCATTTCTATGTTAGCAACTACAACTAGACACGGCCCTTTCAATACTTTGTCAGCAAGTAATAAAATCTGATAATCATGGACACAAAACAGAGAAAGCACGAGATTGGTTCAGACTGTACATTACAAAACACAGATACAAAGATACTGTGAAAAATCTAAGTGACTGCCAAATACTAAAATTGAAAGAAACTGGTTCAGAAATTTTAGGTAAAGTTAGAAAATGTATGCACAGCACATTAAAGTCCCTACAATTAGAATGTGTTTAATTTAAATTACAAAAAAATCAAACATATAAAATGACACATTTTCATCTACTTGGTGATGCCAGTTATGAATTGATTATTAAATACAGTACATCATGCTTACTTTGTTTTCCTTAACAGTTAAGTATCATCTCTTACTCTCAACTACTGCCAATTCTCATGCATGCAGTGCCCCAGACAGTTTGTTGTCCACATATCTAACAAAAAGCATTATAATCAAGTGTGAAGGGCACTGCACATGCACATACAGCATGGACGCAAATGTTCGAGCACACAAAAAAATGCTCGTAGGCTTCAAACAAAGTGGTCATTAAAACAATATGGTCTAAATAAAAACTGAAATGGCACATTTTTTGCAAAATTTTACAGCATGAGAATTCATCAACATCAGCTGTGTTCCAGCTGTTACATATGCACAGATGGAGAGAGTTATTTTAATAGCCTCTCTGCTGAGATGTAACCAGGTTTGAGACAATATAACTGCTATGATAGATAATCAAAATACAGCGAAGCCTGTCTTAAATGGAATATGGGCATAATGAAACCTGCCTTTAACCAAAAAGTTTTACAGTCTTCATGAACCAAATTTCAAGTACCTGTATGAAATGGATCCTACCTGCACTGGGGTGGGGGGAATGGCCCCTTGCAGTTCTGTTCTCTTACAGGCAGGTTTCACTGTACTGAAGTCTCAAACAGAAAAGTTCGGTGCTATCCAGGCACTCCCTCACCAGCCCCCCCCCACAAAAGAAATGGATGTTAAATCAAAGCTTAACAACCCTGCTTTTTAATATAAAGAGAACTGACCACTACACACTTATTCCTCCTCAACATAAAATTACATAAGAATTCTGCCTTCAGTTTCTAAGGCAGTGCATTCAATGAAAAAAGGCCAGACCTTTAGCTGGACAGGTGAATCTGGGATCATAACAATGCACCGTCCTATGCTTTTTTTTCTGCAAGGTAATTTTTAGCCACAAACCAGTCTTAGAACACCTAGCACACTCATAATGAATGACATTTATATTTACATCAACCAAATCTGAAAAGTTTTACTCCTTAACATAGTAAACCAAATCACCTATAGTGTTCTTTGAAGTATACTATGCTGACATAAAATAAGAATACTGATACAAATATCAGTGAGTCTTCCATACTGAATTCCAAGAAAATCTGTGGAAGGTTGACTGTCTCTAGGTGAAAGTCAGGCCAAATTCTTTCATGTATGACAAGAAAGTTCCTTCCCATGCACATTCCAGATGCCCCAGTACAGTATATTACTTAAATAGAACACAAATACTGAAGCAGATTATTTTCTTGGAAATATTTGTTTTTCATTTTCATTTTTTTCTTTAAACGTCTTTCACCTCTGACAAGCAATTTTATGTCAGTGCTCACCCTACAGTGTACCCTTCACAACACTCACACATGTTATAACTAAGAATTGCTCTTGGGAATTCATAAACTTGAGCAATGTCCTCACTTTTCAGGTAAATAAACATGAATAAAAGCTAATTTAATCAAAAACTTACTGAATAAAATATACACTGCATATATCAAATCACTCCATGATGGACTTCTGGTCTACAAAAATACAGAAAATAAATAAAATTCACATACCTTTCTCTGGCTGTGCCCATGGCAGACTGACACTGCTGAGCATTAGCGATATAAATGATATGATATGACTCAAGCAGAAACATGATGACACACAAACCAATGATGCACAGGGGAATAACGATGTTAAATAGTGGACAATGTTTATGACAAACAACAAAATGGGAAGTCCATCGTGCATCTCCAGGATAGGAGATATACATGTATTTTAACAATGACATTTTATGAGCATGTGACGTGCATTGTAAACAGGTCTGCTGTACACAAAAATGACCTGGTGTACTGTAATATTTACTGTTGTTCAGTCTTAAATATTATATTTACTGTGATAAATGAAAGAAATTAAAATCAGATCAGTTCTGATCACCAATCACAAAAGAAAGAACATTCAAGGCTCTGGGCACCACTACTGTAATGCTATATTCCATCACTTTGTGTCAGATTCTCTACAGTTTTAAGGACTACGACAGGCTGTTAAGATATGCTTCACCGCTGTATAACCCAACCCTGTTTGAATGAATTTCATGAGAATAATACAAAGTTACAGACCGCCTCTGTGGTCTAGTGGTCAGAGTTTCTGGCTACAGATACAGAGGTCCCGGGTTCGATCCCTGGCGCTACCAGATTTTCTGAGTAGTAGTGGGTCTGGAACGGGGTCCACTCA
>Ga0123354_10004100_pt1 | contig 20501 bp, 8 predicted proteins | sample TergutLab28metaG_2_FD_97872 | JGI IMG/M metagenome (GOLD analysis project Ga0123354, IMG submission 97872) | Labiotermes labralis P4 segment gut microbial communities from Petit-Saut dam, French Guiana - Lab288 P4 | ecosystem: Host-associated > Arthropoda: Insects > Digestive system > Gut ...
CACGATAATCGAGTTCGTTCCAAATTGTTTGTAGCATGTCAGCGGTGATGGTTTCAATGGCGGTTCTGATTCGTACCTTCAGTTCCGGGATACTTGCGGGAAGAGGAGGAACATAAACCTGAACCTTGACGTAACCCCACAGAAAGAAATCACATGGGGTTACATCTGGAGAACGAGGTGGCAAGTTGTTAAAACCCCGACAGTCGTTTCAAATAACCCTGTATCAACGTGAAATTGAGTTGTTTAGTAGGATCTGCTCTAGCAGAATTGTCAAGACAGTTGCGGTGAACTGTTGCAGAAACGTGCTCATATTTATTTTGTCCTTCCATATGAGTTTTTCATAAAGGACACTACTAAGACAGGTAACGTATGTATAACGTAACACTAAGGCACGTTCTTGCAATAATTGTTGCAGTGGAAAAGCAATAAGTATTACATATTCCGACAGTGTGTGTTTGTAGCCTTAGTTATCTTGCATGTAATGCGCATGCGCCTTATAGTCATCCGTTGCCTGTCCGCCTCTTCTGTATTTTTCCACATTATCTCATAAAAAGTTATTTAATATGGAATCGTGTTCTGATTTTCTGTACAATTTTGTCTGTAACATTTCTCATTATAAGCAGAAATGAGCGAGATATGATCTAAAATTTATATTCGTCTTCTTGTAAAATTCCCATTATTATTGTCACGTTTTACCAACGTTGAATTTTTTTTACACATTTTCGAAAATTCCTCAAATATCACGTTTTACGAAAATCCTTCCAGTGGGAGCAGACTTCTTTAATGGGGACGGGAAGACGGACGGATAGACAGACATACATGACTAAGCTAATAGTCGCTTTTCGTAATTTTTCGAAGGCGTCTTAAACCAAAGGGCTGGAAGATAGTTTTGGCTTTAGTGGAGGAATTTTAGATGTTGATAACAGGCTGGTCGGCGGTCAGTAAATTTAGCCTGGTGTCAGCATACAACACATCCTTACAAATTACCTACACGTGCATCACATTGCTATGTAGATTAAAGAATACGAGTTGCTGTTTGGTTAGGGAGCAGCTGATATGCAGTATCTACTTTAGTGTCTACTAAACTTGTGATTCAGTGTATATTTTGTCAACCATTCAGTAGACTAATTCGGGACAGTGAGAGTGGTATACCCCAGATATTTTGTGGCATCTTCAACTTATTTCGGTCCACCTGGGACATTAAATTATATTTCGATATAAAATGTTCAAGTGAATCCAAAATAACACGTGTAAGTTGCAAACTTTAACCAATATGATCTTTAAACAATGGTAAGTTCATTAATGTTAGATAAAATTATGGATTTGGCTATTACAAACCACGAATATTATATCTTGATAGTATGTTGGAGTCGCAAAACTAGCTCTTCAGTGTGTTTGGAACTGCCTATCAACCAGTACTATTTAATTGATGTGTGAATATAATTCCTTGAATGTCTTAAGAATATATTATATGAAATCAGACATCGGTGTATACTGCAGATTTCATTTGACCAAGACATACATTGAACGACGCTGATTAAACTGATCAACAAAATTTAACTTTTTTGTTCCACTAACTTCAGTAGATGAACTTAGCAGTACTTTTTATGCTGAATTCAGATATGTATACAGAATTTTTCTATCAGACAGGTTTTCAAAGATACAGAGGAATTGAAATGTATAAAACAGTACTTTACCTGCTCGTGAAACAGGCAGAAACATTCCTCTAAAATGTAGAGGCTTATGAATTTCGCCGGTATTTGGCGTCAGGTACAGCCATCGTCAGTGTCCAGCAATAGTCTGCCAACATACTTGAGGCCCACTTGCCTTGGTACCGCTTTTCCATAGTCATAATGTCTTTTCGAAATCTTTCACCGAGTTAGTCACTGACTTCGCCGAGATTTTCTGGAAAAAAATTCAAGTGTGACTTCAGAAAGTGGATTTTCAGACTCATATTGCATCCCATACCTTTTTACGAAGTCAATAGGTCCTGCTGCACAACATCCTGATAGTTCGCTGCTTTGTGATTTCCTAATAAGTCCTTTGGCCTTTGGTACTCAAGTTCGCAGGTTCAAACCCGGCCGAAGCCGTCGGATCTTTAGCACACCTTCCTTCGGAGGGGAAGTAAAGCCGTCGGTCCCATGTCATAAATTTGCGGCATGTAAAAGATCCCTAAATTTAAGTGGAAGTCGGAATTTAGGCAAAATTACTACCGGACATCTTTCTCACCCACAGTTCCACCTCTCGCTGCTAGGATCTCTCGCGTCGCTAAGGACGCAGAGGCACGTGGCGGCGAAAGTGGGAACGTCTAAAGGCGGGGAAAAGCAATGGCAAACTACCCCCAAGAACTTGCCTAGGATGCAGTGTGTCAAGAGCCACATCGGTTCCATAACCGGGTTCTGGTTCCTGCCGGACCGGCCTCCAGGGCTGAATACTAATGAATGAATGAATAAGTCCTTACAAATCATCTTAAATGACAGCCATGCATTTCTTACAGCCTCATTCAGGTCTTCGTCGAACTGTTTGTCTTGCATCAGTTCCCTGATCTGGAGTCCTATAAATATACCTTCCTTGACTTTTGCCTCACTCACATTTCGGAACTTATTCCTCACATATTCGAATTCACGGCCGGTTTTATCCATACCTTTAACAAGGTTTTGTCATGAGGCCCAGCTTTATGTGCAAAGGGGGCAGATAAATTGTCTCCGGAAGAACAAGAGAAGGATTGGCGACATTTCCCCCCCCCCTGGCGTCAGTGATGTTCGTTTAGGCCACAGTTTATTTACATAGTGATTCTTCTTGTCTCGGCTGTCCCACTCACACAAGAAACAGCAGTATTTTGTGTACCTGAGTTACATTCTCAGTAACAGTGCCACAAACTTGAGATCACCACACAACTTCCACTTAAATTCGTCATAATGAATCTCTCCCAACAGCAGCTTCATGCTTTCATAACTTTCCTTCATGTTGACTGCATAAGCCAAAGGAACGGAGGGGAATCTACTTCCTTTGTTGAGTAGAACCACTTTCAAGCTCGCTTTTGACTAATCAATGAACCAGCGCCACTGATCTGGGTTATATTCGTGGCCAAGTTTCCATAACGGAACAAACATCATTCCAAAACACGACACTTTCTTCCTGGGAGAAGAAATGCTTGAATTCTTCATGGCGCCCACGGCAAAAAAATCTTAGTGTTCTGGAGCAGAAGATTCCATCCCTTTAACCTGGAGCGAAAATTGTGGATGATAGAGAAATTCTGGAAACGTATTTGAATTCAGCGTCAAAAAATACCTTAGAAAGAGACATTTTTCCTCATGGGACAAAGTCTACAAAGAGTAAATTTAAGAACAAGTATTTGTATTGTCCTTACATGGTTTTTGCCATAATTTACTTCATTTTTAATCGTGGATACCTTAATTTTATCTTGAATTAAAGTGTATTGCAACTGTACGTGATATTATATGTAAATTTTGGCAGTTTTACAAATTATATTGAAGTGCTGCATTATGGCCCACTTGTGCAGAACATGTTAGAGGTACAATAAAATGTTTGGAGTATCCCTTTATCCTCTTACATGTTTGCGTTACTTTATTAGCCTACGTTAGCCACAACTATTTATGTCTTCCATTTTTCGCTGACCACATCTGAGAACAGGCTGAGTTTTGATTCAAAATTAGCTGATACAGCCATCCTCGCATTTCACTAGTTTTGAGGCGCTGTGAATAATGACTGTGTGCAATTCTGCTCCAAAGGCGACCGAAGCTCAGCAGACCAGTCGCGATTGCTCGTAAGAGGGCAGCTATGTTGACACACTGCTAACGTGTAACACTATTCTGTTATCGTAACTGAAGTTTTCTTCGCATTTCCCCAATTTTCAGCAACTGACCGGGTGCACTTAAAAAGAGCAATTCCCTTTTTCACAGTGAAGGAGGTCACTGCCTTCACAGTATTTCTGTTTTCAAATCTTTGGCACCACTTTGCCACTTCTTATAAAGGGACCATTTGCCTAAAGGTAGCCTCTTGAAGCCAATAAACCGTCTTTATTATGAGGGCACAAAAACCTTCAAATATGACAAAACTCTACGGCGTAAGAGCACACCCTTTTGTAATTTATAAGGAAAGATTTTATTATTAAAACTGTGAGTTTCGTACACGACCTTAATTAATCTCTTAAGCGGATGGTACTCCAGTCACTTCAAACTCCAAGTTGGAGGCAGCATATTAATTCGAAGCCTAGATGTCTACCCAAAGGTCATACGATGTCACATTCCAGGTATCACCGCCATCAGACCCTGAACGTAGATATCTAGGTACCAACCTGCACGTGTATATTTTTAGTTTTTGGTAAATGATCGTGACTAAATAATAAGCTAGAGAAAGCATCTGCATGACAGACGTGTTGTTATTTTACATTCCACAAAAATAATTTTAATCATATTTGTTCGTTCTTTCACACGTTTGAAGTGAATATACGGGGACAAAATTGCAATATCGTGTCTGCTTTTCGCCTTGAGAAATGAAATTGGGTCCAAGAATTTCCATTTCCAATACGATGACTGTTGTTCTCATTTGTTTCATTATGCATAATTTTTCTTGGAATTTTAGACCAAATATTGTGATATTTGTTATCAAATTATAGCGCGCCTTTAGACAAACCAAGGTCTATGAATACTGTTTTTCCATTTTGGTAAGAAATGCGCTGAACTGTGTTCACACGGTTACTCTCCTCCTGTCCGTATAAGCATATTATGTTCCCGACTATAAATTACATAACATAATTCAGGCTATTGTAATTTGCGTGACTCCAGGCTTCCGCCGCTAAATAGATGAGATCTTCGTTCCTATTGGCTATTACGCAGCGAGTAGTGGTAATTTCTTTTCGGCGTTACGGGACAACTTACCGGTCCCATCTTCAGGGTCGAGAATCCAAAAAAAGGGTGGGACCGATGGGTTGTCACGAAACGTCGGTAAGAAATTACCACTACTCGGTGCATAATATCCCGAAATAGCGCAGTTCACTTCTATTTTAATTTGTTTGTTAGTTATATCCAGCTGCATGTTACTAAATTTCAAATTTGAAGTCAGGATTTAACAGTGTTTTTGAACAGGTATTTTTTATTGTTTAAGCAGAGTTGGTCAGGAAATTAAAACAAAGTTATTTTTACAAATATTTGCAGACATTTCATGTCCGTTTTAGTATAAAAATCTTTCTGTAAGTTTTATTTCGTCGAAGGTGCACGAGAAATTCAAATAAATGTATTCGTACGCGAGGAATTTCCCACGATGCAAGATACCTCATGTCTGCCGGCTATATATAGAAGCTCTTTCTTAAACCTGGGATGTAAATTCTAAATTAAATGTGTTTCGGGTAAAACGCAGATTAAAAATAAACAAATAAATATAAATTTCGGTCTTCTTGCTGACTTGCTACGGTCTGGACGTTCCGAGTATCGAATTCTGGTGGGGGAAGCTATTTTCCGCACCCGTCCAGCCCGACCCTGAGGCATAGCCAAACTTTTTACAACTGGCACCGGGTTTCTTTACCGTGGGGGGGGGAGGGGGTAAGGCGGCTGGGGCGTGGCGTTGTCCACCTACCCCCATCAACCGTCGAGGGTAAAGAAAGAATAGAGCTCTACATGTACTCCATCTTTGAGCCTTCATGCCTGTTATAAAATGAATTTTACACTTTACCTGATTTTCCTGTGGTTCCACGTACTATACCTGTTTAGCGTGACGAGTTATCCTTAGACTGCACAGGTTTCTCCTAATCCGATGGCCAAGCCAAGCCATCCGGCGGTTCGGGTGTTATGTACAGTACTTGGAACACTAAAGAAAATTTTTATGTAACTAGTGAGCTTTCCTGTTATATGATTGTCTGTATGTCACTAGGATGCTAATCAGATTTTAAGTAAAATTATCGACATTACATGAACTACAAAATCCTCGTACTTTTAGTAAATAAATGCATAAGAGCTTCATTTTTTTAAATATTCTCTTCGTCATTGTCTCTGTAATATTTCGACTTCCGATATAAATATGTAATTAAACATATGGAATGTTCTGTCATTGTCTGAGAGATTTTCTCTGAAACACCCTGTGTAATCTCAGACATTCATTTGCAAAGATTTGTCGAGGAAGTACTGATATTAAACATTTCGCTTTATATCAATGCCATATGAGGGCGAATTGTGACTACTTTGCATACGCGAATAAAGAATTCATGTAACAGAAAATTCTCATGTAGAAAGAAACAAGCAATGAATGTTACAGTACAGAACGAATAAAAGTTAGCACTAAAAGTAAATAAGTGACAGTAAAGCGAAGATTATTGAAAAATGTGAGCAGAAATTTGCAAAAGGTAACAGTGGAATTTGTGGGTGGGAGGAACGCAGCAGAAAGAATGTAGGGGAGCAGAAGAATGAACCGCTTATTCTACAGCGGCGTGTAAGTAACTAGTGAAATCACCGCGCTGGTATTTTTCACGAGTCGCAAGAAAAACATTTGCAAATCTCCATGACTACTAGCTCATTTATTTTATAATATTCTTGTTTGTCTTACTTATATGTTAGGCCCTATGTATTTGACATCCAAAATGTGAAATGATAACGAACAAAGTACCAGTTTGTGGCGAAAATTAAATTTCAAATTCCCCCTCCGCCCCGTCACCACATAGAATCATCTAAATTTACAGTCTGTGACAAAACATATTATTACAAATTTGTAGTCAATAAAGTTTTCACGTTATGGATGCAATTTTGGTCCGAATAGGCCACTTTGGAGATTGGAGTATTTGAAAAGATAATATTAAAGTGTTTATTAAAGAAATTCAATACATATTAACGCCGGGAGTGGATTTGTTTGGCTCATGATGGAGACAAGTGGCCGTATCTTTTGGACAAGGTGATACGGTAAATTTTCAAGTTACATACAGGATGATAGAATTGTTTGATTAAGTGAGCAACTGTTAGATTGTCGTGTTACTCTGTTTTAGAATAGTATTTCATTATAATAAACACTAAAATATATAGAGTTCCAAATTACTGTATTTTACGATGTTAGTAATTAAACCAATGAATACGTTTTATTAGACAATAACCTCCAACTGTCTATAGTATTACTCCTACATGTTTCGGCCTACTACATGATCATGCTCTTGGGGGCCAGAACGGGTAGAAGTATTGTAGACAGTTAACCGCTTGCTTGCAAATGATGTGTATTTGTTGTTTAATGACTAAGATTGTACTCAGACGTACATTACACCGCAGATATGAAATGCTTTTGGCCCGAAGCTAATACTAATGTTGATACAGAAGTAAAAACAGACCGTCTGAACGCAGTAGGAACTTCAAATGATCCGACGAAAAGAAGAAGATACTCTTAAGATATATGTATATATATTTCCCCTTCGCGCACGAATATAAATTTGCTTCTAAAAGGCTTCTTTCGCCGCACTTTTGGCAAATGTACTCGAGGGAACTCGAAATGACGGGACTAGAATGTGGGTTCGTGATTCCTTATTTATCGGAAAACTTTGTATATCTCCCGTTGCTGTCCCTAGAAATTCGCCATTTAGGATGTTGCGAAAGTAGAGGAAGTTACTTACATTCTTTTTCCATTATATTATGTGAAAGAACGGATATCTGCTGAAGATACGCAGCGCTGAATGCTTTTAAATGACCGTATTCTGCGCAGTATCCATTTTCACTTTTTTTTTTTTGGTGTGTACCATTGAAAGTGTAACAAATACCCACGAAATAAAGAAAAGTGTTCCATTGAAATGCTGTGTGTGTCTATATGTACCTTTAGCTGGTGTAGTATTGAACAGTGCGCCTAGGGTGTGAAACAGGTTCTCTTCTCAAATCCATTCATTTTAAAGTGTACCTCATATAGGTGTCAGTGCACCAGTTTCGATTCGTACGAGGGGCGGAAATTTTGTAGGCAGTGCAGTGGCTAACCTAAGTGCTGGACGTCTGAGGAATCGTCGTTCGATCCTCTGCGAAGGCAAGATATCCTTCTATATATGCTGTAACCAACGTAACGAAACACGTCACACTCTTCGACACATACTCACACTCAATACATACCGGACCGACACAACGACAGAATCAACAAGCAGATTGTATATACGGCCACCATACAGGACTTCATAAAAATTGCAACGAAAATATAATTTTGGCCATTTTGTTATATGTAAAACAATTTTAACATTTTAATGATTTTAAACATTGAGCTTCAACAAATAATATATGTGAAATATTAAATCGTATCACCAAGACTGCATTGACGTATTTAGCAGGTACTGACTACGAGCTCCCTGAAGATGACACATTAGTGTCGAAACATGTAGGGGAAGTATAATAAATTGTCAATTAATTGTGCGTTTGTTGGTTCATTGTACAAAATAAAAAAATTAAAAACAAAAGATATTCTTCTATTCCTGAAAGAGTCCAGGTAGGCACTGGGGCCGACCAAACCTTGTATTCGATGGTGTACTGGGGGAACATTCCCCAGAGTAGATGTTGGCTTGTGAAGCTGTCCATTTTCGCCATCTAGTGCCGTCGTTAGGAATAACTGGGTCTGTACTTCCACTCCCTTCATGTTCCTTTATGATATGCACAGGGACAATTTTACGTTTACCGTCATGGGCAGGAAATGTTATGTAGTTCAATGCTGACAGAGTGACCCTCAATTCAGCTTCGTATTCATCGCTAGCTGGGGCAGCCTCTAACACCGGAGATAAGCAGGCAGATGTTGAAGCTAATTACACCGCCCCCCCCCCTTCTTGGGCCGATAATAAGAATACTTGGCTATACATCTTAACTCAGTCCTACATTCGCACAGGGTTATGTTTAATTAATTAAAAACCTATTTATTTTTTCACATATTCTGAAGATTTGCACCTAAAGATTTATTGATTCTTAGATAGTTTAAAGACGCTGTTGCATGTTACAATATATATACCGGCAGTATTAGATACAGTAACATACAAAATGTGGTAAACCTACTACATTTTTTAGCTTTCTTCAGCCACTTGTATAGCTTTACCTTTTACCTTTTACTTGTAAACAGTTTTTCCCTACTGGCTAATTGCAAATACAATATTATCCATGTTCCATGCAGAAAGACAAGACACAATATATATATATATATATATATATATATATATATATGTGTGTGTGTGTGTGTGTGTTTTTGTTTGCATATATGTGTGTGTGGGCAGGGTAGCACAGTCGGTACAGCGACTGAGCTACGGGCTGGAAGGTCCAGGATCGAATCCCGGTGGGGACGAGATTTTCCGTCCATTCAGACCGGCCCTGGGGCCCACCCAGCCTCCTGTAAAATGGGTACCGAGTCTTTCCCGGGGGTAAAGTGTGGCTGGGCCGTGCTACTGACCACTCACCCCCTTCTAGTGCTGTGGTCATGGAAGAGTAGAACTATAACTCTACCCACCCTCTGGGCCAAACCGGGCCTGTAACGGGGTCATTTTACCTTTTTTTTTACCTTATATATATATATATATTTATATATACACACACACACACACACACAACTGCATTATACTTAAGTACAGGGATAACGAGTATGTGCCTATATATGTCTTTATATCTTTATGTCATTGTGTATAATTCTTGTGCAGGGTTTTCATAAGAAAATGAGAGGAAGTTGAAAGTCAATAATACAGGACTCTTGCTGTATAAAACAATGAAAGTGGCAATACTGGGTTCCATAACTCAAATAGTTCTTCGCACACCAGATGTCCCCAATTAATTCTCGCTCAAGGTCACAACGTCTCAGTGTCTGTTTGACTTTGCTGGTGCCGTTGCACCTTTTTGACAATGCTTACGGACAAAAGAAAGCGCAGTGTGTCTTGTGGTAATATAGCCCATGTGAAATTCTTGTGTTTTTGTTGTAGAATAAAACATATTTCGTTCTTTGTCCGTTACTCTGTTTTCTTTAGTGGTCGCCTTCAATCCTATCATTCTTGTACAAAAACCCGGTACATACGGTGACCTGTCTTACAGCACGGAACATGGATAATGCTAAATACGCTGTTACATTTGACGTTCAGGGAATCGTGCATCGTGATAAATTCTTATAATAAAACCAACAAGATGCACTAATTTCTCAAATTTATTTTTGGAATAAAATTCTACTTGTTACGGACAGTTCCTCTGTCCATCATCAGGAGATTTTAACTGTACACACAGCAATGATATATGTCGTACAGTGAAAAACTCCTGGTGATGGACAGAGGAACTGTCCGAAACAAGTAGAATTTTATTCCAAAAATAAATTTGAGAAATTAGTGCATCTAGTTCGTTTTATTTTAAGAAGTTTGTTTTATTATAAGAACGCTGTTACGTGTTGAACCATTACTTCCTTGCCAGTAAAGTAAAGGTGGACCTACACCATTAGAAGCCTGAACACGCCATTAGAGCTCCAGGAGATTGAGGCTCCAAGAATTTGTAGACAATGGGCACATAAAGGTAGTAAGGTTGCCAACCAAACACACCGGCCGCCTTTACTCCCAGGATATATCTCTGGTATCCATTTCTGTTATAGGCTGACCCGACCCCAGGACAGCAGTGCGGTCGGAAGAATTAAGTCGATTATTCCTTCGGGAATAGAACCTGCGTCCTTTTTTCACAGTGCCTGAACCAACTTCGTCACCATGTTCACCGCATACCAGTATCTACTGAAATGGAAAAAACCGCATATGGCGTGAGATAGATCTGAATGTAGACGTTCGTGTTCTGTTTTAGAGAGCTCTTTCATTATTTAGTTAAGGAGAAATAGCAAGTGGGCTTAAAATATCCGACAGTTTAGCAGCTAACCCAAGAGGATTCAAAGTGGATACATTCCAAATACAAATTGGGTGTGTCGCTTCTACAAAACCTTGTTGACTGGACAGCAGATAGCTGAAAGAGAATAAAGTTGCGGCAATCGGTCTTACTAATAATGTCACGTGGACCTCATTTTTCTCGGATAAACAACGCTTTATTTCTTATTTTCCAGATAGGCCTACTAGTGTCATCAGAGATAATAGAATTGATCGGCAAAGCGACTGGACTGAGGACACTGAATCATCTGTAGAGTGTATTGCATTAAAGTAGGTTTGTGGAGGGTTATGGATGATAAATTGAAAGGAGGCGCACGTGGCCAAAATGGCTTCTTCACAGCCAAATTCTTTGATTCTTGAGCTGACAATTAATACGAATATTTAAATGGAGCTGATCAGGTTTTCTGATAATGTTTCAAGTGTTAAGAGCTGGGATATGTTTCTTCAGTCCTTATTTTGCAAGATGTTTTATGTCTGGAATTTTAGCAGCGAAAGAGTATGAAGGCATTCCAAGTTTGAAGAAGTGTTTGTGCCCACCATAACAGCAGTCTGTAAGAACGTGTTCGGGTCTGCGTTTCAAATGAACTGAGAGAGACGGCCGGCCACACAGTGCTGCATAGTGCTTCGTTCAATTCTCGGTTTGACTCTAAAACCTCATAAAGCCTTAACCTGTTCGCGAAAGTAATTCAAAACTTTTTGAATTACAAATTTACAAACCAGTTTTTATTGCCAGCGTAACAATCATTTAAGTCTATATTTTTCATGCCGTGTGGTACTGTGTCAAAGCTGGGCTATATCAAATGAAGAGATCAATTGTCTCTGTGGTATGAAGTCGAAATGCCATTGGAACCGGATTGGAACTGATTTCACTAAAGAAAGTGTTATTTTATTCATTTCCTGCAGGCCCGCATTACCAGAACCTGCGTAAGCATTGAGTGAGTTGTCGCGGACAGGCGACAGGGGATGATTCTGCAGCTTAGATATCAGACAAAGGACTGAATCACGTGACACAGAACACATGCTGTAAGTACAGAACTCTCACCTTAATGATACGACGTACAAGGAACCGAACTTAACTCGAAGCTGGTACCCTGAATTTGACGCTATTCAGATCTTCACTTAAATTCCCACTTTATTTATGAATTCTTCTTGGACAATGCGTTCCTCGATTCCATAATGTCTGCTTCGGTAGATGCATGTTTGGCCTGTTGCCCACATTCTTACATTACATTTGCGCGCGCGCTTCTTCGTTAAAACTGCATTTCGTTGCTTTAAGTGTGAGTTGCGTCGCCTTGCAATGGGCCGTTTGACTTATGATGTTGTCAGGTTTAGTGGAGTTAAGGCTAGGCGGAGTTGTTACATGAGACCATGATATTTCAGGTAGTGTTGTTTTTTTGAGATGGTTTTTGGTAAACCTCTTCCGCTTTACGAACAGAAAAACAAGGTTTTCATTCCGCCGCCATGGTCACGTGTTAGGTTGCTCTTCACACTTGTGGTCACACAGTGAAATCAGACATATTGTTTGAACCACAAGAGTTATTTTTTATATTTTGGCCTAAGTTCACTGGTCACGGAATAATAATACTCATAAAACTTGAAAAAATATTGCTTGTGAGGGATATTATTAATATAGTAGAGAACGCATTGATACCTGATATAAGCTGCGAAAAATGACAATGTTGAACTCATCCGTCTTCTTTATTAATGTCCTTGGCTGATAAGCCAATGCTGATGGGAGAAAAGATGTAGAACAATTTATTTAAACAATGTCTGGACATACTGTCTTTTGCTGATGTGAACTAACATGACAAAAACGTGGAAAGTTAGTTTGTGTTGTCGAAACCAACCGCAATCACAGTTGGTCGCTAAACCTGTAGTTATGTCGGATGTTTTAACATCTCACGGATCGTTTAGTTTTAACTTTCTTTAGTGCCAAAGTTCTGACTTGTCTGAGTCAGAAACTCGCAGTGTGTTGAACATTTACGTTACAGTGGTATGTGTATGTATTCTGTGCCTTCCTTTATAAAAGAATGTAGTTAGGGGTTTCCCGCTATAGTCATTGTCACCGGAGATTATTTCACTATACGCCAATAACCGTCTGCTTCTTTAAATTTAGATTTTATGTGTCTTCTTGGAGTAAGAATTGAATAATTCAATATTCTGATGAAATTCCTCTTCCAAAGTGTGTATTGGATAATGAGAAAGCTCTTTCCGGGGGTAAAGCGACCGTGGCGAGAAGCTGACTCTTCATAACCACCTAGTGCCGAGGTTAAGAATGTGTGGAGCTAATCCTCCACTCCCCACATGTTCCTTCGCGGCTTGCAATGGGAAGACTTTACTTTGTGTCTCAGAAGGTCATATTAATTAGATGTAACGTCCAGCGCGAAACCCGGTGTGTGTCCAACCCTGCGCTGGTGGGCTTGCTGACGGTCCACCCACGTACCGCTTATGTTTGCTAGGATATTTATTGAGTTCTGAGCTCATCAGTGGCATTTTAATGGTCCTGTGTTTCTGAATTACGTCACAATTACGTTTACAAATATTGTGTTAATATTCACCGTGTGCGAGAAAGGAAGGTAGACCATTGTTTAGAGCCAGTTTCCCCTCATATGTTGGCGTATGAAATCTCCCAAACATCGCAACAGAATCTGATTAAATTATCATGACCTTAGTCTCAACAACGATTATATTTTCAGACTATTATTAAAATAAGAATGAGCATCAAACAAACCTGTTCCACTGAACAAATTATGCAGCATCCTAATGTATCATAGTTACATTCAAGGTGTTTCTGTACTGCACGCGAAATTTTGTGACTTACCTAACAGTGCAACAGATTTGAGGCCACCTGATGATTACCAGTTGATAGTAGAGACATGTTGGAGGGTTAAAAATTTTATTCCATCCATTAATATACCAATATTATATTTTCCGTTGCATTTCGTTTTTCTTATCGATATCGATCATTGTCGGTAGATTTTATTTTCTTTTTTATTCGACTCACACAGGAACCACTTTATATGAAAATTAAATCGAACATTATCGAATTCCTGCATGAGGATGGCTCACTGTATAACACGTTCCTTTATATTGTACAGGGGTGCTTATAAGTTTTAGCCCGACCAGGAAGCAAACAAACTAATATTTCTGTCAGAATGGTGTGAATTTCCTTCGGCGCCTTGACTTGCAGGAAAATAAAAACTTGATGACAGCTCGCGTCTCGATATTGTCGAAATCGCGCGCGTCCCTGACATGTTTCCGAGCTTGTTTCATTCCTGGTCGGGCTAAGGACCCTGATGTAATCTGGATGTTATTAATTTCTGCAACATTTAGTCTACATGGAATATTTATTTTCGAAATTTAATTAATAGATTTGTGACTGTGCAGTGGAACGTCTTTAATGCTGATGGTTCTAAAAGAGTATATTTATATATGTGAAAAAACTGAAAACTATGATCAATGAGTTGTGCAGAATATCCAAGAATACAATTGCAAAATATGTGTGCAGGTTTTAACCTTTATCTGATGCTCAGTTTTGATGTTAAAGTGACTTTTGAGTCTTTTTAATGAATATGTGAATGTTCTCTTCACGTCTGTAAATTCCTGCGTCCCTATATATCTAGTGACGTGTTCGCATTGCTGTGTTCTTGATACTGCAATATGGAAATCCGTCCAGCCCTCGAGATGTGTGCGTTGATTTCATTTCCAAATTTAGATCCAACCTATATTCATGCACATGGACAGCAGAAAGGTCACTGCAAGTCCCTCACAGTGCTGTGCTCTGAAAGTTGTGAATATTCTATGATTCTCACATAGCAAACTGTTACAGTTCCATTCAACTCCTTTTGGCGTCCCCGCCATGGTGATGCAAATTAGTACGTGAACTGACACAGATGGCACTTCGCGAGACATGTCGGTCAGCACACACGTTGCCGGCATTTCTTATTCTACGTGTATCATCGTCATCGTCATCTTCATCATCGTCTTCATCATCTTGGATGATGTCTTTTTTGCATTAGTTGTTTTGCCATTGTTTTCTTTACCACAATAATAATACTTTGAAGATGGATATTAATTACTGTACTCAGATTTATCGGTCTTACTAATTGATTATTTTTTTACTCTATTTTTGAAATTACATTTCATACAGCCAGAGATTTATGCTTAAGGCGGTTAGTCCCCGGATTTGTCAACGCGGAGGTTCGGGTTGGATCCCAGATGGACACAGCAGCACTCGGAGTGCTTTTTCTTTTATTCCCTGTCAGTGTTTTTCCACCAATACTGTATACTCATATTTCATGCATGACCGAAGCTATATGATCTATATAATTCACTGCGTGGCTGAATAAAACACTCCTTTTCGTCTAGTATTATTATCGGGATTTCTAATTTTGTTGTACTGCGTCAGTTACATTTGGTCATGCCCTAAGATTTGTTTTATTTTTATGATTGTAGTGATATATATATATATATATATACCCTTTAACCTTTCATGTTCAGTGGTAAGTTAAACATTAAATAGTTTTAGAGGACATCCCGTTGTGAATATTAAACTAAAAGACAACAAAACTGTTTCTGGTTCCAATCAAACAAAACAATATATATTATTTTTATCTTGACGACATGTTTCGGTCAGTTGTCCATCATCTGTCCATCATTATAAAACTGAGAGTAAGGTACATGCAGTACAAATAGCATTCATGTAATGCGGGATCCTTACAAATGTATTAAAAATAATGTAAAATAAATGGTTTTTATAGCCTGTGATATTTGAAGGTTTTTGTAATACTAAGCAATTGTTGGAGGCTTATATGAAATTAATATATATATATATATATTGTACATTTAAAAGCTTAATTATTTAAGTTGGATAATGTTTTGCTATTGAAATATATGTATATATTGTTTAGCCACATGTTATTGCACGGGATGTAAAGCCAGGAGTTTTGTGACTTCTGTCTTATATGTTGAAATTCGGACGCTATATGTAGATACTTAGACACTGTTCCGTGTTTTATTTACGTCGGTGTTTATCTTAGTCACATCGGTGTAAACCGCGGTTTGTGTCTACCAATGCAGTAACCACTCGTTTTTGCGGAGTATTGGAAGGCTCGGCATATACATGCATGTCGTATTGCGTTGCAACTTGAATGCTGTTTGCACTGCATGCACCTTATTTTAAGTCTTGTAAAGATGGCCTGTAATGAAGTGAAATTTGAGATCTGTTGGAATGAAATTTTAGAATTTACCTTTGAAAAATTAAGTTGATACTGGAGTCATTATGCAAGATTACACATTATATGGAATTCCACACCCTGCTGCAAAGTGGACATTGTTTGTGTGTGATAAAACTGAAACGCAAGGTTTTTGCTGAATACCAGAGGTAGCCACACACCTATACCGAGATCAAACAAACAATATGGTGCACTGACAAACAAGACGGATACTGTAGTATTTGGATACTACAAACCGAAGTGACACAGGACGGTAGCAAAATAAGAAAAAAACAATTAAATTTTTAAAAACTAAATTTATTCTTGAAGATTCTTATCGTGAACATCGCCGCCGTCGTCGTCGTAGATTGGTTCTATTCGGTTCAGTCTGACGTTCAGTCGTCCAGAAGTTCAGACGCACAGAAGGAAAAGAAACGAGTCTCTCAGGTAGCACTCACGGAGCTGTCTGTCAGACAGACGGTCTGACAGACGTTCAGTCGTCCAGAAGTTCAGACGCACAGAAGAAAAAGAAACGAGTATCTCAGGTAGCACTCACGGAGCTGTCTGTCAGACAGACGGTCTGACAAACGTTCAGTCGTCCAGAGGTTCAGACGCACAGAAGGAAAAGAAACGAGTCTCTCAGGTAGCACTCACGGAGCTATTGGCGAGTGTGAATTTGGAAGTTACCTCACAGCCATGGGGCCCACCACCTTGCTGATAGTCTGTACCTCCTTCTTGCGCCGACAAGGTAAGATGATTTATCTTGAGTTGATAAAGTTCTGTGGTTGTTCTGGTTAGTAACGAGATTCCAATTTAGGACACTGTCAGCCTAAATCTGCAGGCACGTCGCTGCTCTTCCCCCTTTTTTGCTATTGTATTCATGATTTGTAATAAATCATATAGTAGGAAAGGTTTATGTTTGGTTGCTGTCTCTCCTGTTGCTGAATCCTTAGGCACCGAAGTTGATAAGAAAGGTGAATTAGGGACTGATCTCTCGCAGTTCCTACAATATTATTGTTATTATTCATGGGAGAGATGGCGGCACGCTGCCGGATCAGGGCCCAGGATTCTGAGTTCGAGTTCACTGTTCTTCTCCCACAGTGCCATAGTAAGGTAAAGCAGTCCCATTATAGGCCTGGACAGGCCCAGAGGGTTCCAGGAACTTAAGGTTCCCAGAATTCGTGACAGCGGTACAGGATGGTGGTAAGGTTGTCAGCCTTACGCACCGGCCAACTTTACCCCCAGAAAATGCTCCTGGTACTCATTTCTGTTAGAGACTGAGTCGACCCCAGGGTCATAGTACGATCGGAAGGCTTTTATGTCAATGATAAATCCACTGAAACCAGCTGGGATCGAACCAGCGACCTTCCGATTTGTAGCACAGCACCTTAGCCACTGTGCTACCGCGGTCCCCCCATAGTGTCACAGTATCTGACGTTATTGGTGTAACTTGGTTTATCGAAAGTTTGGGCCTTTGTGGCACAGTATGGCCTGATGATGGCCAATTGTCGGAAACATGTCCTCAGAAAAAAATAAAATAAAACATATTTTTGTGTTTGACTGAAACCAGAAACTATTCTGTTGTTTTTTAACACTGAAGACTCTATATTTTGCCTACAGTGTGTTTATTTGTACTGTAATTCTGACGGTAAACACCGACCATGTCTGCATGCACTTTTAGGCGGTTGAAGCATATGTTTTCTGTCAAGTATGAAGTTAATATTGATATAAAGAGTAATTCCTTTTCCTCCTGAAAGATTAAAAAAGAAGTTAATTTGAATTGTGGCTATTTCACAGGAACTCTCATTTATTATAACCGTGACTGTACTGCAAGGATTGTTTCTGTGCATTCGTGACCTATTATTTTCTTCAAGTGTCACGAATGAGAATTTTGTAATTATTTATCCAGTGCTTAAGGACATGCAGAGACAATGCTTCTTATTGGCCCACACAGCTTTCATTCAAATCATTCGTAATTAACATTCACTAATAATATTTTATTTTACATACCCACAACAATAAATAATTACATGAAAGTACATATAGAGGGTGTTTTCATAAGGTGTACCAAATTTCGGGGTATTAGTTTATGAGTAATTTTGAATAAAAGACTTTCCACCTACATGTGCGCGATTAAAAACCGTTGCATTATTGTGAACATTTTGATGTTTCATGTTACTGCACCTCTTGTGAACCACCTGTACCTCACATTGACTCCCACCTCTTGCAAACACTACTCCCTCGTGCTTTAAACTGTGTCCATGTCTGTAGCCTCGTGTTAGCCTCTTGTCTGTAACAAAGGCATGTAATACTTATTGCTTTTGCTTAGGCTAGCATAACCTAGTCGGTGTAGTGGCTCGCTATGGCCTGGACCGTCCGGAGATCTAATCTCTTTGACGGAATCGAACCTGTGACCTTCCGGCTTGTGCAGAGGTATACCTCCATTGATTTATGACTCGGTACTGGATATAGCTGACTTGTCAGTTTCAAACTCTGGCCGCTTCACCTCCGTAGAAGGATGCTGGGCGGACATAAAAGTCGGTGTTTGGATAAGAAATAAATGCTTTGCCTGTGCCTGGAATCGAGCAGCGATTTCTCGGTCGTCCAGTATGTAGCGTAGTCACTACACTAACTGAGATAATTCTGCTTAAACACCACTAAATCCTATAAATAACTTGATATGCAAATGAGCCCTTTCTGACGTTCGGTGTTGCTCTTTACATTTCGGCCGCTCTATAACCCAAGTCAAGATCTCCGGTTCCCACTGGACAGAATTGTGTCACCCGCAGACGAACTTCAGCCGGTGAAAAACACAAAAATTTACTTCTGTACCGCGAATCGAACCCCGACCTTTCACCCAATAAGAATGATAACTGGCCGACCTAATACCGTCATCTGTTATACGACCTACAGCATGCGGAATCTGAAAATATGAGCAGGTACTTAAATCCATATTAAATTGCAGGCTGTATTCAATGTATTTAGTGTGCTAAATGAACTTGTATAAATTCTGTTTATTTACCATTTCCCAGTACGGCATATTTCTCGCCTGTATTTGTCGTGCTACACAGTTTTGAAGCTAATGGCAGAAGTTCTCAGTCAATAAACGGAAAAATTTTTTACAAAGTACCTGAATGCAGCGCGGTTCAAAATAATTAGTTTCACGCTTCAATCTATGAACCTCATGAATATGAGGCAGATATGCTGAACTGGAGGTGAGACGTTATTACAAGTTGCCTTGATTGAAAATGTTTAACCATGCCCTTTCAGGGTTGGGTTACTTTATTCTCGCTTGCAAGAGGAAACAGTTTCTACTGAGTTGTGTTTTGGAAAGGCAGCTGAGGTCTCCCAACACAGAAGAGACAGTACACTCGATTAGGTAGAGGAATGTTTTCATCAGAGACGACGTGTTCTAACTATCCTTCCCGAAGAAATTACTTTTGCCTGATGCACGAACACCAGATGGCAACAGTTCTACTGTGTAGATAGTAATTTATAAAAACAGAACCCAACGGTTGTGTCTGAGTGCTCGAAGGAGCACACAATTGCAGTTATATAGTGGGGTCATAGGTTATTGTGGTATCGGGTGTCATGCTGAAAATCTGAGACCCTTCTAATTGTACTTTATGATATATTTGTTAACTGCAATTGGGTTGACACCCGGTGGCAGCAGTACAGTACACATTTACACGCAAACAATACACAGAACAACACCATGAAACAGAATACCCAGAACGGGACATACATAACAATAAGAATACACAAACATAACAAAAGAAATACATAGCAATAAGAATACATAATTTGCAATATTAAACAGTAGCATGCAAAACATAAGACTATATGTACAAGGATACAAAATAGAATCAAAAGAATATGAAAGAATGTGATAAAAGAAACAACCATATAAGCAGCAAACTTCATATGATCTATATATATGCTGATAATGATATACACTCTATTACTAAGACCTTCACTCCACTTCACTACACTTCACCCAGTTACACTTCACTCCACTTCACTACACTTGTCGACACTTCACTTCTTCCAATTTAAAATTCACCCAACTACACTTCACTATCATCTCATTTGGCTTAAACCCGTTTAAATTTCCTACCGCTCCATTTCACCTCACATCAGTACACTTCACTGCACTTTTAGACGATTTTCGCCACACTTTTATTCCTTTCGCTTCACCCCGTTTATAAATGCTTTCCTAAATCTCTTTCTAAAAATTTTAGGTTTATGAAGGAAAGTCACTAACGCTTCTGCAGGCAGTTGGTTCCAAGTTTTAATGGTCCTATTTACAAAGGAGTACTTTCCAATATCCGTTCTTTGCTTCCTGTCCGTAATTTTCCGAACATTATCAACCCCACTAAAATATTAAGGCCTTTGCAACCTGTCGTATACAGGGTGTCCCAGCTCGTTTTCCAGAGTACGCTTTAAAA
>Ga0123354_10004101_pt1 | contig 20500 bp, 10 predicted proteins | sample TergutLab28metaG_2_FD_97872 | JGI IMG/M metagenome (GOLD analysis project Ga0123354, IMG submission 97872) | Labiotermes labralis P4 segment gut microbial communities from Petit-Saut dam, French Guiana - Lab288 P4 | ecosystem: Host-associated > Arthropoda: Insects > Digestive system > Gut ...
GACGCCTAATGTCAACTATAGTGGTCGTACCGCACCGCTAACCTCTAAAGTTGCATTTTATATATTTATTCAACAAATATATGTACTGAATATTTTAAGCATGGTATATACTCTCCGTTTTTTTTTCTCTTCAAATTGCAGTTTGTTTCATAATTCTAACGTATTCCTGTATTATTCGCATTTTATATACAGTGTGTGCTAAAAGTAAAAAAATAATTCCGGCTCCAAAAGGTTAAACAAGGAAACTTCCAATATAAACGTGCTTTCCCTACAAATTACGCACTAAGAAGTCCATATTCTTGGCAGAGTTGCGCTTTCGGAAGTCAAATGGAAAGACAAGCTATATGTTGGCAGAGGTTACGCAGCTGTGAGTTAAACCGTTTATGGCCAGAAACCGATGTATTCCAGTAGACGGCATATTTTGTTTAGGAGACAATCGTGTTTATTTTGTGTGATTTGATTCGAGTATTATCTTACGTAAAGTGTAGGGCAAAGATTTTTTTATCAGTAATGGACAGTACTCACTCTGTGAACTGCTCCGAAACTCTGACAAATTTTCGCAGTGCAGGAGTACTGGCAATCTTCCAAACTGATAATTGTACCTCGGTTTGGTACAGACTGTCTAGCAATACTTGAACATCGTCGATAAGCCTTTGCGGTTCTGAGTCAGGCTTCAAGTCGTTATCCAGACACCCCAGACGCGTGTCCAAAACAATGCAAACAGTGGCTGCAAAGAAATTTGATTTCGTATTCAATAATTATGCATAAAAATTGAAAGCGATGAGATACGATGACATGTACAAGTAAAGATTATACTGCAAAATACACAGCATTACTAGACATGTTGGAATGGGCGCATGAAAAGGACGAGCACCATATACTACAATCACATGCACATTTTGACGTATGTGTAGGGAAAGAATGGAATTGGCCATTTTGAACCAGTCGGGAAGGTCAAAATTTGCTTAACGTTGAAGTGATATTCTACATCGAACAATTCCTATGGAAAAATATGGATAAAGAAAAACGGACAACTCCATGGCACATGTTCATTCGCTTTTGAAATTTGAGAATTTCAAAATTCTTCAACAATATCGCCGCCTTTGCGCATTCGAAATTTGATCCTCATGTTGGGGAGACAATATAAACCTTTTCTGATGTAGTTGGCACATGCGTAGCCCCTTTTCTGGACATGCATTTTGAAAGGGCGGTGTAAAAAATAAAACACATTCTAAAACAAAGAATGTTTGGGTACCAAGGCTGGATACATTTGGTTCAAAGCATAGGCTTATGTCATTTCCCGAAAACACTGATCAAATTTAGGCTTCTCTAACAAGTACGAAATTCTTGACAATTTTTACCAAAGGTTTGTGAGAATTACCACCTTAAAATACGTTACACGACTATTTTTCCCATTCTTTCTTTCAGTAAGAAATGAACATTTCATGTAGATTTAATCGAAGAAGAGAGTTGGATGAATCCTAAGAAGAATACCTGGAAGAAGAATGATCACTATAGATCAGCACTGTCGGAGAGATTTATCTTGAGTTTTTCACGGTGACTAAACTCTATAAAATTATCTCGAGGTAAGAGTAGTGTCAGGTGTTTCCAGTAAACCAGTATTTCAGAGTTTGATACCGTCTCCATCATTTGGGCTGTCATGTGAGTGTATACAAAGAAATTTATATACCTGCACAAGCCAAGATACTCACATTCAAGTACCCATAAGAACAACTCGTTTTTTAAATCATCTGGCCTTTCTTGTTTCTCTTCTCTCAGGCTGGAAATCCTAAAATACGGGGTTTTTCCATTAAATTAAATTTTAAATTCGGTTTACAAATCTGTTTTGAAGTGAAGTTGCACATTATCCATTCATATTAACGTTTAGACCTATTTGCCGACTACGAATTTTACTTGTGATTTGGATAGTAGTATTTTTCTCACTATATGTAAGTGTACAGCGAAGGGAGCATTGATATACCCTTCTTGAATCAAATTTCCTCTTGGCCTCAAAGTGAAACTTCAGTTACCCCCATTAAAAACAAATTAATTTGTGTGTTGAACTACAGTAGAACTCCACTTATCCGGATGAATTGATACGACGAGCCATTCGGATATGCAGAAAATCCGGATAATAGTATTTTTCTTTGAAAACAGACTACTTTGGCAATTTGAAGTGGAAAAAAAAAATTCCACAAATGGCTGTTTTAAGCAGCATTTATTTATATACAAATAAAACATTAATACATAATTCCTTTTATGTATTTGACAAATGGGGGAAACATTTAAGCCATAAAAAGATGTAGTACAATTACAGTACGAACACGTTTACACGAAGGGTCAAGCCAGTTCGGATAATTAGCGATCCGGATAACCAGCGTACGTGTAGGTGGAATTCTACTGTCCAAGTTATCGTACATTAAAAACACGAAGTGATACATACAATAGACTCTTTAAATTTTAAACATTCTTATTTATTCCCCATAAAAACAAGATGTAGAAAACAAAATCCATACCATTCGCTCAGCTACCATTGACCAGTGTGACAATACGTGCAATACATATGATGTAGACCTTTACGAAATATCACGAACCGCCCTTTGGTGCATGTAACCCTAATTCAAGGTCGCTGTCCTAATGTCTACATTCGTTAATTGGAGGGAAACCTTTTAGTCGTTTTGAATTTCCTTATTAACAGGTTTTACTATATGTGAAATATCCACACACACACACACACACACACACACTTAAGCACACACTAACAATAAAATCGTATATCAGTGGGTGAAGAGAGGCCGGTTCGGAATGATAAATCGAGTTTGTGTGCTAGCGCGCATTCTGGTGGAGTAGTCTAGCTGTGCTCTGCCGTCAGTATGCCGACCCTTAATGTATAAGCTCGCTGTATGGCCACGGGGCCAAGGAAACTGGCAGTATAATTTCATTTTTAAAATTTAAAAGGAAAAACCTTTTTGTTCTTAATCTATTAAAATTTTATTGTCTCATCTCCACTATAAATCAATTATTAAGAATAACAAATGGATTGCAGAGTTTCATAGTTGAGGGTAAATCATATAAATTAATTAAAATTACTTCTTAATGAAGTCAGTTGGCATTGCATCCATTGGTGCGATGTACAGCTGGACTGACCTTGGCTGCATCATTGTTGTGTTTACTTTTGACCTGAAGTTATACCATTCTTCCCCGTGACTAAATCAGGAAAAATATTGGTCACATTATTACTTGCCCTTCCACCGAACACATACAAATGTAGACAATAATTCATATATGTAAAGTATATACGACTTTCTGGTCTTATATGTGGTCGCAATTGCATACGCTCCCCCTCATTTCCAATCATGTCACAGTGACGTAATATCGTGTTATTGGCCCACCGAGGCATTTATAGCTTTGTTTATAACTTTGTATCAACAAGTGTGGTGTTATATGTCCAGAAATGGCAAGCGTCAGTCAATACAACATTTAGAGGTTTAGCTATACTCATTAATACATACAAAGGCCCATATTCTTACAAAACATATAAAGTGTTATATTGTGTAAAGCAGTTCTTCTGCTTGTTATTTAGTGGTCTATAGAAATAAAAGAGAATTCTTTATGTGAAAATAATGTCGCTTGGTCTGTGCACCCGAATTATTATCAAAATCTGCAGATTTTCAGCGCTTTAAAGTACATTACTAGAGAGGTCACTTAAATACATTTCTGAAAACTGTAAACTGAACTAAAATTTGTAGCAAGAATCCTATTTTAAACCGTACTGACACATAATAAATATCACTTCACGTAAAGGCATCAATGAACTGTTTGTGTACCTCACTAAGAGTTAATAGTATTCTGCAAAGACTCAGGTAAGTACGCTTATCAAACTACAAACAAGGCTGTTACGAATTCTGTGCCTAATCTCAGAGATAGCGCTGTGTCAAATTGGGGATCTTTGGCTGAACTGTAATAGTACACTTACACTCACCGACGGGCCATGTTAGCACTTCATGCAAATGTTACAGACGGCATGCCTCTATACGCAAAATTGTCAATATTTAATTAATTGTCCCATATGCCCACAGACAGGAAACTAAGCAGAGATACTCATAATTAAGTTGTTTTAAAAAGTTAGAAATGGATGAGACAAAAACTGTTGCAAGAGTTGTCTGATCGTTTATATTATTTAAACCTGAAGATTGTTTACATTGTATTTATTACGTAAGTGGCACATTAAACACGTGGTTCTAATTAGCTCTACTGCAATACTATTATTTTAGAGCGGATCACTTTGAAAGTAATCAGACTTGATGAGTTTCGGATGCCGACTTAACGTCTTCCAATTAGTCAAGACTGACTCATGAAGCTACTGTAAAATAATCTCCTTCCCTGGTGGATTTTATAATAGGAATTTGACATGGATCACAACCTTCTTGTTCCCGATTTTGATTACCTTCCACTTATATTAATTTTCAGATTCCTGACATTTGACTGTAACAAACGGAAACTCTAACCAACTGTCTTCGGGGATATGACGATGCGCAGTTTCGGAGGAACCTAATCTCCAAAGTTGACATTGGAGACAATATTTTTCTCTGAAACTGTGGTTTATTTATCCTAAACCGCACGATGTCGCATCCCAAGGACGGAAATATTTGTTTCAGAAATGTGTTGTCACTATATTTATGTAGCAAACCTGCGTGTGTAATGTCTGTTAAGGAATCAGTCTTATAATCAAAGTTTGCTTACTCTACCAAGAAACCTCCAATATTTTCAAAGAAGTTCTTTCTCAGAACGTTGTGATAGTGTTCCAGAATTTCAGGTGGATCTCTTAGACCTGAAACACTGAAATCTTTTGAGAACAGAGATGTAAAATGCGGCATACACTTAACATGCAATGTAACGCAACACGGTTGAAGCAGTGATAATTATGCCCATGTAAATAAGCACCACGCTATGACTACGAATAAACAAACATTGATACGACGATTTTTAACAATGGCACTAAACGTAACTGAATTTTCAACTGCCTATCCTGAACGCTTTACCAACGGGAAACGCCCGATATCACAACGAAGATATAAAGGACAGTAAATTGAAAGCGTAATAAATTATGAAAAGAAGTGGGAAAGGAAGAGAAATATTTTTATTTAACGACACTGTAAATTGCTAAGATTACTTACCGTTGAAGTTCGAGGAATAGAATGTGAGTATGAAGCACTGGCAGGTTAATTATTAGTATAGAAAAGGTAAGTACTCGGAGAATAACCACCGCCACTTACACTTTTTACGGCAAAAATAAACATAGACTGGCCTGGAATCTAAACTGAGCCTCCTTGGTGAGAACGTGGGATAGGAAAACGTAGGAACGTCAGTAATGAGAAATATATTCTTCGAGGTTGTTCTGACTAAATGAGAAAGAGGATGATCACTGATAAGATGGTAAGACTTGTAACGACACCGAACCATTGGATAATCGGTAGGCCTAGCCGCAGTTTTGAGGCAGCATAATGTCATAAGCTTCAAGTGTACATATTTCCACTGACGAGGCCACTTGTCCCAGAAGAAGAGCATCCAGAGTTACTTCTCTCCGGAAACCTCAAAAGTTGCTTGCAAAGATCAGTTTCCTTAGACCCCTTTTATGTAAAACAGACTAAAACCTCTAACTGAATGTCAAGCATCACGTATTGTTTATATAGACGTAAGTAATCAACCAAGAATGCCGTTAGCACACCTGTGAATTTATTATGTGGTATGAAGCTTCACACTCTGTAATCAACTTCGCAGCTACATATATATATATATATATATACGTTTCGTACTCGGCAGGTCACGCTATAAAATCTCGGTCCGCAGACTGGCTCAATTTGCTAGGGATTTGCAGACTTGCCTGGATTCCTCCAAATGAGTGTAGAGAAACGACTCAAAGTCTTTCCTTTCATATCTTCCGAATTCAGCTATCAACGACGTTATAGGCTTATATTCGAACTTACTCAAGTCTCATTAAATAAACCACGAATATATAAGAGAAAATAGTAAATATAATTAAGTCATTACCTTTTCTATTTCTCCCGGATCAAACAGTATGACAAAGTCGTGCCAAACGATCAAGGTTCCCAGCTTTGCAATAATACCAGATTTTTTGTGCAGGTACTCGTGTAGCTCTGGGACTTCACTTGGAAGGTCTCCTGTGGAACAGCAGAAAAATTATAAAAGCGAATTTATTTTGGTTTATAAGGATATAAGGGATTTTTTTAATATTGGAAAATCAGGTTTTAGACTGAGGCACAGGGTGTGTAACTGTCTTGTTTCCAGGTCTAGACATAAAGGCTGTCAGCAGCGAATAAATCGATGTTAAGCAGTCACAGTTCGACGTAAATAATAAATATTTGATTTGATTTGTTTTTATAACAATGAATTAGTTTTCACTTCTGAAATTTTAAAGGTTCCTTGTGGGTAGAGAAATGAGAGTAGAAGCGGATAAACACTCACCGTACAATTCCAGGGTTTTCTTCAAAAGTAGTTTCCAATGATTAGAGCTCATCCCAAGTACCTGAGTTTTAGACGTGAATAAGAAAATACTTTTACCAAATCCGAATTCTAATAGTTCCATTTATGTCATGTGGACGATTTTACGATGAAGATCTTTATAATTCATGCTCCTTACCAAATAATATTCGCGTGATCAAATCGTAAGATTGAGATGGACGCGGCGTGAGAACGTATATGGGAGAGAAGAGTTGCTTGTTGGGTCTTGGTGGGGAAACCTTAAGGAAGGACGACAGTTTAAAGAAATAGACGTCAGTATAATATTAAAAGTATCTTAAATAACTAGGATGGGAAGACGTGGACTAGATTGACATGGCTCAAGATAGGAACAAGTGGCAGGCTTTTGTGTACACCTGATTCTACAAAATGCGGGAATTGGTACATAGTTGATAATTTATGAACCCTTTAAAGAGGGCTCTTCGCCATGGGTTCAGTTTTTTAGTTGGTTGGTTAGTTATTTATTTGGTTGGTTGGTTGGTTGGTTGGTCGGTCGGTCGGTCGGTTGGTTGGTTGGTCGGTCGGTCAGTCGGTCAGTTGGTCAGCTGGTTAGTTAGTTCTCATGGCGTCATGTAAGGTGGTGGTTAAAAATGTTCAATCTAAACGCAAATATGTCTGCCTCAACTGTGGTCTGTAAAATTAGGCAATGCGAAACATAATGATAAGCCGTTTATCGGATCTCGAGTTGTTACCTGCGTACACGCGAGCGGACAGATTTGGCGCTCTGCAATGGTGGAAATGGGCAAGAAGTTTCATAAACAGCACTTTTAGCCATACTTGAAATGAAATGAGTGTTTCAGCAAACAACAGTTAAATTATGTTTAAAAGTAAACGGCGTTTAATAGTAAGTAATTACTCTGTTAAGTTTCAAGGTAGACAGACAGACAGACAGGCAACTACAAGATGCAAAGGAAAGGAGATCATTATATTTTCTGCTTGCAATAAAAAATTGCTGTTTTCCTTTTGGTGATATATAACAATAATTTATGTACATTTTGCGAAGTGGTATAAATTTCTCTAATAAGATGTTTTATTTTTCTTGTGTTCTAAAGTAAAGCTTGTTTCACCCTTGTCTTGCAAAAATGAATGGTTTCAAAATACGAAACTGTAGCCTCTCGAATCTTATTATTATTTGCATTACTTCTGTTTATCAAGCGGTATATCTGGCTCTAAAATATTGCCCTTCTTCTCTGGATATGTTTAATGTTTCAGAAGAATAACTGAAGAAACTGTCCTTCTCTCTGTAGTATTTAAAGCAAATTCTGTCTCTTACTTCAGTAATAAATATTGTACTTTTCCATGGAGATATATGACAGTAGACGTATCCCCCTCATAAAACAGAACGGAATGAAATCGTGTTCTCCGTAAATTGTTCATAACCAAGTTAGAAAATATATGCATAGCGTCATGATTCTGACTCGTTCGCTGTCATTTCCCTTACATTTCAATTCGTTAATGTGTGTGTTTTTTATGTTCTTTTACAAACAGAGTACAATAGAAAAGGGAGACGAGCAATGAGCTTCAATTTTAAATTTATTCAATAAAATTCCGAATATTCTCGGGCTAAAAAACTGCACTCAGTAAAAATCGTATGTGTCCAGTTGCCTTGAAAACAGCAAGACGTACGGCGAAGTGTGTTTTTCACACAAAACGTACTTTTTTCCCACAAATTTCATTCAAAACATATTTTAATCCCGTAATTCTTATTTAATATTTAATGCGTTGCAAGTCAGTTACGATTCATCCGAGCGCAGAAACGCCTGTGGACTGTCGTAAAAGGAAGTATATATAATCTTTGTCTACTTTTAACCAAAATTATTATGTGACGAAAATTTTTCTACAAATCTCTCTATTTTCAAGTTTTACACAAACACACGCGCACGCACGAAAACAGGTACTTATTTACACAAACTTTCAGCTGTTCTTAAGTACTGAGGAATGCTTTTATGCGAAGGAAATACCGATAATTCGTAGCTAGGGTGTTTGTTTCTAAATTTTCTTTTGTTAAAATGCCAGAATTTACTTTAGCCAATATTAATAATTGTCCAACGAGATGCAACACAAAGCAGTCTATTTATTATTCTGCTAGTTCACTCTACATGTTTCGGATGTGAACCACACCCATCATCAGGAATACGCAAAACTGTAACTACAGCCTCCGGTACTGGTCATATTTTTTGTACAGCTACCTCCCTACGCAGATTCGCTTCTCCACATTTATATCAAGGACTAAAAGAATTCTGAGTAGAAAAAGAACTGATATCATCACACCTATAGGTGTGATGATACCAGAGGCTGTGTAATGCAATTTTGACCTCCTGATGATGAACACATGTGCTCGAAACATGTAGAGACATGAAATAAAACTTATTGTAAAACAAATTTTGTGCATCGAGTTGGTTAAATACTATATAAACAAATTTCTTTTTTATCATACACGTACGTTGTCATCATTACATTAAGGTCAGTACATCTGTGTGCTGATTTCAAAATTTGACTCTGTAGGTGATTATTACTGTTTTATTTTAACGACAGTCTTGTGCAGTTTAGTGGTAAGAGAAAGTGTGTTTTTACGGAAATCCTTTGGTTTTTGGCTTCGAAATTGCACACTAATTTATTTCGCCTAAGATAATCACATTACCATGCATGAAATGCAGTTGGTTTGTAAAATATACATCTTTAGTAAATATGTAACAAGTTAGTTTCAAAAGTACACATTTAAAAAAAAACTCTCTTGAAATCAGTGCTAATAATATTGATTCGTTCTACGTCATGTTCAGAAAGGGCATCACAGCTTCCTGAATAATCAAATAGGTACAAACAGAGAATAAAATGAATTATTTAACTGCCTCAAAATTAGGAGAGTGTTTCAATCTCTGAAGTTTTAATGACGGAGAATCAATATCAATGGAACAAATATGCGTCATGCACGAATATGTTTATGACATTATTTGCTAGGGAAAACGGAAACAAATAAATGTGCGTCTCTTATTCGGTCTGTATGTGCGTGTAACGTATAACTCTTTAAGTGGCAGCGTTTCTTAGCAGCAGCTCCACTGAACTGTTATAACCTGGACATCTCAGTATATCCATTAAGAATATCGACAGAAATCCTCATCACTTGAAATCTTGCTTCCTTTACTTTAAGTGTACTCAAGAATAGACCGAAAATAATACAAGAATACGTACGTTCGTGATAAACTCTTTTCCGCGAAACTTTAATTATTTCCTCAGAAATAAAAACCTTTAAATCTTATACTTTTTCCAAAAACGACTGATGGAAAATCTGTAACTTCAGCGCTTTTTAAATTTTCAGTTCTGATAAGTTTCAGCACTTAACAGAGATAACAGGATGTTACTGCTTATTGTCCGCAGGTTTCATATTACCAGCTGTTTGTTTTATGAAATATGTGAATAAAAAATTTTATAATTATTTATCGACCTCAAGATTTCAAGGTCACTCGAATTTGGTCGTCGTCCAGTATCAGAATTTAGAAGACGCTGTAATGGAAATTAAATCTGTTGCGACTGTCACATGGAAACGTCAGCAAAAATAAATTAAATACTTAAATGACATTGTAAATAAATTGAATATTCTCACTCCAAGTAATTTAACATTTGTATAGCATAAAGGTAAAGCTGTCCCGTTACAGGCCTGAACAGGCCCAGAGGGTTTCAGGAAGTTAAGATTCCCAGATTTCGTGACAACGGCACAGGATGGTGGTAAGGTTGTCAGCCTTACGCACCGACCGCCTTTACCCCCAGGAAATACTCCTGGTACTCATTTCTGTAGGAGGCTGAGTCGACCCCCTGGGCCATAGTGCGATCGGAAGAATTTTATGTCAATAAAAAATCCACTGACACCAGCTGGGATTTGCAGCACAGCATCTTAACCACTGTGCCACCGTGGTCCCTATTTGTATAGATAATTCCTACGGTTGGAAGAGCGTTTTTTGAAGCAGCTGTTGGGTTATTTAGTGGGAACTGAACGTAAAGTCGTACTATTAAAATTTTAATTCATGTTAACAATAATATTTTTTTTGTTTTCCCAATATTTGTTGCATTTTGTCAGTAGAAATTCACACTGGTAACTGATGGGGCAGATCAGGCATAGCCAGAAGTTTAATTTGAGAATTATTTTATTTTTAAAATATACTTTTCTTCATAACTATCAGAGACAATTGCAGGAAAAACAGAATATGTGTTATTTAGGGAAGAAACAACGATGATAGAATATCTAGTTTTATATTGAGAATAATATTAAAAAGGATTTATTTTTTTAGGTTAAGGACTAGTGGCAGGCCCTGTAAAAACAGTAATATCCTTTTGATTTTCTTAAAACTCAACAGCTTATTGAACACATTTTCAAGAAGGACGCTGTTCTACCCAATTTGATAGATAAATTTAATCCATAAAGCTTCTATCCTAAATTAAGTAACTAATAAAGATGGATGTTACGTCATCTAAAATAGGAATGAACAATAATCCTGTGCGAAATTTCAGTTGCTCACAGACGTGTTGATGAAGATTCGAGTCTGCCGGGATATGACGCCTTTGTAGGTCGGCATAGAGTTACCGACGTTTCTTAGAAGCGTGATATATCCACTTAATGGTCTAGGAGTCCACGAATTTTACTGCTAGGTACTGAAGATAACAGTAAAAATCTTGTACACCTTATACTGTAAATATGGAGGCAGTAGCTGCTCCGAAATGTCGTTAACAGCCTGTCAATCGAAACAAACTAAAAGCCCAATGGACTTGAGTCTTCAACAGTACCATTCCATACCCTAGTCACCAATTCACAGAATAAATTGAAACGCCATGTAGCAGGTACACATTAGCACTGTAGGCACACTTTTCTGGTCAGTTCATTTGTTCATAAAAGTTAAGAAGTATGATTTTTTGGAGCAATGATAGACACGTATGACGCTGCCAGCTTTAAACGCATTAACCTTTAGACGCCTAACGTCAACTATAGTTGACGTACCGCACCGCAAACTTCTAAAGTTGCATTTTATATATTTATTCAACAAATATAGGTACTGAATATTTTAAACATGATGTATACTCTCCATTTCTTTCTCTTCAAAATGCAGTTTGTTTCATAATTCTAATGTATTTGGTTCCTGTATTATTCACATTTTATATACAGGGTGTGCTAAAATTAAAAAAAATTCCGGCGCCAAAAGATTAATACTGCAGGTCTTCACGTTACAAAGTAGGTGACGGACTTGGTACGAAAGATCTCGCATGAAAGCCTTCTAGATTGTGCCGGCGACACGACAATGCGGAAGATGGGGCTTCGTGTCAGAAGACTCAAGGTCACACAATCGTTCTTTTACAAAGCGCTGTTTCCTGTCGCACACGAAAAAAATAGCGCCCGAAAAGAGAATGAATTTTACTCCGTATTGTTACCAGTATGTACGGTGGCCACGGCTGTTCAGGAGGTGTAATTTAGTCGCTGTTCCGGCCTTCTTTCCCAGTCCTCTTAATAAGCCAGATTAGTAGTATTTAATACATTAATTTTAACGTTTTTCTGTCCTTCAAATTATAGCGATTATTGTGTGATAAGTGACAATGACAGGAAACGTAGCCTGAGCAAAATACAGATGCTTCAGGTTGCTCACATCAATAAATATGTATTATAATATAATTATGAATTATAAATATCATTATCTTTATAATTCACACCTTACATTTCATAAAATCATGAAGTATCGAATTCGAGTTTCTTACGGAGTTTGATATTAAGACTGCCGTATTTTCAGAAGTGACGACGTGTAATGTAGCGAGTGTATCAGCGTTTCGGAGACATATACTGTTTCATTCTACAGGGTTATCTTAAAATATAAATAGTGTTTTTATTCAGAGCCCTTTTAGCCATATACAATACTTAACCACGTTACATCCTGGAAACCTGTAGCCTTGGAACTTCTATGTGGGTCTAACTGCACCTGTACGAATTCTAGAATGTCTTCTTACTTAAAACTTTTTTTAGAGAAGGCATGGCGCATCTCCAGTTGTGAATGAAAGTGACGGCCTCGAGAAATTTGTGGTGTCTGGGAATATACCGAATAAGTAATAGGGGGAAACCGACAAGGGGTAGTCCTCAACTCGCTATTTGTAAAGGCTGACAATTCTCCTCCTTGGGATTTAACGGACATACAGGATATCAAATGGGACCAAGCAGATGTCCGTAAATTTTTCTATGGAAAACGGAAGAGTCTTTTCGATTGTGAGGAAATAGTAGACATGTCTGCGAGATAGGGAATGGGTTATGTTAGCAAAGTGATGACGTGGAGAGTACTAGGAGTTCGCGGGTGTGATAGCACCCTCATTGATTTGCGTGTCCCACCCGAGAATGAAAAGTGCTTATACGACCTGACATTTGAAGTCATAGCAGTTGTGTTGATAACTATTCAAGTTTCCTAACTTTGGACGTCCTGTCGATTCATGAACAGTTACCGACACTTCCCAGGATACTGATGCCTCCATCTTTATGACCCGCGAAGTCAAATAATTCCACTGTACTTGAAAAGTGAAGATCCTGAAGAAGCATGAATCAAGCTGCTTTGAAAAGTTGACAAGTGTGCAGATACACTTGCTTATGATGTGCAAGATTGTTTGTTGTGTATAAAATGTATTGTTCTTTTTGTGACAACACAAAGAGACTTCCAGGATATTCAGGTATAAAATAAATGAATTATGTATCACGAAAGGAACCTTTCGTTTCTTGTATTCTACTGTCATAAAGCCGAAATATGAAGTCAGTTTCTTTGGAAAGAGACGAAGGAGAAAAAAGACGCCTGCTGATACAGCAGAGAGATATCAGCCCGCTTCTACTAATGGTGTTGCGAAAAGGCACAGTAATTTTCTGCATTATTTGTGTTAATTGGTACGCGTGAAGATTTAATTCTAACATCCCTTAAACATTCAAATAATATAGCATATTAAAGTAATTCATAATATGATTTTTTTCCTTCAGAAATATTTCCTTACAGCGAGGTATATATATATATATATATATTTATTTATTTATTTATTTATTTATACACACACACACACACACACATATATATATATATATATATATATAATTAAAGTGTGGCGTTTCGAAGAAAGTGGTTCTGACGTACTCTACAAGAAAATGCAGTAGGATGTAAAAAAGTACATGTTTCAAAGTGACAGAAGACTAGAGGACTGTAGCTTTCTGATTTAATATAAGAACAGTGAAAAATTAGTTGCTTGCAGCTCTTTCTAAAATTGAATTCAAGATAGTATGTGTCTTCTATCGCTTTCAATGCTGCTATAACAAAACTCGCCATTAGATATGATGCTAAGTTGACTGAATTAAGTTAACATTTTCAAAACATTCTTCATCGTATCCGCTGTAATGTCATCCGAACACACTCTGCAGCAAAGTTATGTTGAATATGTATGATCGGTACCTTAGCACAAGGATAGCCATATTAGTTGGTTTATTTGTAGATCCGCAGTTTTACAAGAATATTCTGGCATAGAATCCAAAAGCCTGTATCAGCTGCTTATGTCGAAGTCATTTCAGACTCACTCTATAAAGTGCAGTTACACGAACTTGCATCTGCGACGTCGACACTAAATAGGCCTGAAGGAATTAACATCTGTGACATCTGAGGTTACATAATCGGCAAAGAATGGCATGCCGTTACCTTCACTCATATTTTGAAGCAGGCAGTAGCCCGTTCCTCCAAAACACTGGCTACCATCTTTTTTTTTATAGCGCTGCGGCCCAACGCGGGCCATGGCCTCCTCATTCTTGAGGTTTCTTGATCACACACAACGACGCATCACAGTCGGGTGGACTCCTCTTGACGAGTGATCAGCTCATCGCACAGACCTCTACCTGACAATACACAACACTCACAACAGAAAAACATCCATGCCCCGGTGGGATTCGAACCCACGATCTCAGCAGGCGAGCGGCGGCAGACCTACGCCTCAAATCGTGCGGCCACAGGGACCGGCGCTGGCTACCATCTACCCCAATAAATGATGTCATTAACCAGATGTCCCCAATTTACTATTCTTGTGTTATCGACATATTTGATCTTTCAAGTGTCGATATTAATTCTACCACTAGGCGGCAAGGCCAGCAAGATCAAATGACTGTTAAAATAAAGAAATGCTGCCACTTGTGAGCGAAAATATCCATTGCATTCGGCATCACAGAAGACGAATCGGGAAGGATTGCATTCAGAAGCAGCCGTTAGAAACCGTTGCCCGTGACCACAGATACGATTTATTTATTTCATAGCCTTGGTATCCTTCTGGACGATTTATTTATTTCATAGCCTTGGTATCCTTCGAGGAGACAATCTGCACAATACCTGTCACCCATTAATGCGACTTGGAGGTAAAAATGTACGGGGGAAGATCATTAAATTTAAGTGGGTATTTGGTGTGTATGGTGCAGGGTCGAAATAATATATTAATGAAATATATGAAGTATATCGTGGTGTTTATTTTGTATCTATGTGTTAAAACACTCAAAGCACGAGGTGTTATAGTGGCTGAAGACAGGACTGCAAGAAATGCTTTACGGTTGTGTCGGTACTTTTGAAATAATTCTAACAATTTTACTGTTTGCTTTTAAGAGGCTGTATGTTAGATACGCATAAGCAGGACAGTAGCACACATTAGGAAATATAAGCATAACGTAACAACTCACACCCTTCACTGTCCTGTTGCCTCATAATGTAGAACTTTTTAAAAATGAGTCCGTCGTTCCTCGAATCACGAGATGACACGGTGTTAAATTATAGTGCTAACGATCAACAGTATCTGAGGACTTGCTGAAAACATGTACCGGGCATTAGGAGTTCATATCTCTCTTTCTCCTACAGTGCGTGGCGCAGATATGCGTCAAGGCAGGTGCATACTACAACTCTGTTAAACTATTCCAAAACACCCTACACCATCATGAATATTTAGCGAGCTAAACTCAGATGCAAGCAAAACACAAAAACCTTCTTGTGAGGTGTCATTATTTTTTCTGGTCTTAAATAAAGCTGTTGCATGCATCATGTTTCAGGTAGAATCTTCCATACTTCGGGAGAAATTTGGTTAGGTTAAATTTCATCGATATAACCAAATATATTTATATCTTAAGTTGAACGTTTACGAAGATAATGACACAAGAAGTATGTGACCTACTTGCGGTTCCACTTATTGTAGCTCTTTTACATAATGCGTTATCTAAATCCGCGCAGGTTCGTCCTTGATTCGATAGCCAATCCAAGTCATGCGGCGGTGCGTGTGATGTTAAAGTACTGGGAAGCTGAAGGACGATTTTTATGAATCTAGTGTGAGGTTTTCTTACTTAGTCATTGTCTTTATGTCATTCAGATGTTAATTATACGTTAAATACACATGGTAACTTTACAGAAACTATAAATTCCTCTTTTAATATGTTTGATAATCAATAAATGCAGAGCAAACTATGATTATCTAAACTTTTTCTTGCCATTGTATTCGTAACCTTGCAACACCGTATATACTGAGGTTTTTTGGATATATCAATGTAATTCTTTTTTAAGGTACGTTCCCGCGTGGCAGACTCTCCCTGAAACACCCTACGTATTTTGACAAATGTTACTGTAACCAAACATCGTCAAATTTAATGGAAAAATTTTCAGCCGATCCCGAATTCTTAACTGTTAACAGAAGAACAGAAAGTGTTGGATGTACAGACGTAAGTATTATACTTCCATAACACCAAAAGCAGAGAGCGTAAATTCTAAGCGCATTTATTTTGCAGTTTACTCTTTCATTATACAGGGTGGGCCAAAATTAGGTACACAGTGTATAGTTAATTACTGTATACATAGTTTTGCGCAGCATATAATGTTAGTTTGTCACCTATGTTACGGACACCGCATTGGTCCCATCCTCAAGTGTCTAGCAATTCAAGGAAAATTCCGGGAACACTGAAGTAGCCTACGCGTTTATGTAGGGAATGGTAGGGGCGGCGATCGGTTCTCAGAAAACGTGAAGCTAGACCGTAGGGAAGGTGGAGCGTGAAGGAGGTGAAAAAGAGGAAAGAAGAGGAGTTGCCAAGTACACCGTGAGGTTGAACGGCCCCAAAACTGAAGCCACCGCCAGGTGCAGTAAGTGGGACGGGAAGGACAAATGTTTGCTTCGACACCTGTTTACAAACCACAAGTTTTCTTCCCACTGCTTGCTAGACCAATTTATTTACATCCATTTACCAATGGACCTACACTGTGAAATTGGTGGAATTTGTACATCTGTATTTGAAGACAAGGTTACGGTATGTCGTATAGTACTGATTATTAACGCAATACAAAAATGTTTTTAGTTAGCCTTTGGAGAGTAAGGTGCTGGGAAAAGTTAAATTTTATATTTCAGAGAGTCTTTAATTGTTGAATTGTGCAACAAATAGAAATGTTATCTCATTTTATCCCTAGAGGAGAGTCTCTTTCATTACAAGAACAGTAATAGATAAAGTAGTCTGCATACCGTACACATTTACATTAAATATACCTCGACACAATGTATAAAAATGCTTCGCGAACTTATCATTAAGATTTATTTAATTAATACACACACAAATGCACATATGTTCATTGAATGATCTAAAATTCCCATTAAAACACTTAAAAAATTCTTACATATTTCGATCATACGATCATCCTCAGGGAGCATACATTGTTCCTTGCTAAGGTTGTAGTTTAAAAACACTCAGCGTAAGGATGCAAATCACTAAGTGTTTTTAAACTATAACTTTAGCAAGGAACAATGCAACATTCCTGAGGATGATCGTATGATCGAAACATGTAGGAGCGTTTTAAGTGTTTTAATGTGAATTTTAGATCATTAAATGAATATATATGCATTTATTGGTGAATTAATTAAATAAACTACAGAATGCACGGTGCAACGATAAAGATTATCATTAAGAGTTAAAATTGATACAGTTCTTGCTACATGTGTTGCTTTATGTTTGCCATGCACGTTCGGTTTACCGGGGATTATATTAGCATAAATTTTAGTAAAGTAAATGAACACTTGGAATGTGTTATCTGCATCAAGCCTAAACCTCAGTTCTGACTATAAGTGTTTGCATTGTTATGTGCATCGTTGCCTGTGGGATTGATGTAGTACACTTAACAGATGTCACGTCCTTCCTCACCAAAGTTGAATCCCCTGAAACTGATGCAAACAAGTGAAATGCGTTTAAACGGTTTATTGATTACAACAGTGAGCTATATTATGTTCTGTGGAACAATTGTGATCTGATTGCTTATACAAACATATGTGTTGGCACAAGAAGTAGACATGTGGGAAATGGAACATAGCACGTATTCATGATGGGAAATGTATCAATTGTTTGGTAGAAACTATCGCAGTAAAGACAACATGAAAACAATGAAATCAAGCGTAAAAGAATGATGAGTCGTGGGTACTTAAAGTGTGTGGATGTGAAACAGTTGAGTCTGAAGATGGGTTGGAATAACAATATTTTTTTGTACATGATAATGAACGCTGGGTCTGTTACACGTGGGGCTACTGAATTTTTTGACCAGACAAGTTATTAACTGTGAAAGAAACGTCCTGTATTTTAAAGCTGTTAAGTGATAAGCAGGGTTAGTTATTTTTGACTGGACATCCTTGATTTCCCGGTCAGTGTTCCAATATATAATATTAAAGTAACATTCGAACTAATTTATCGTACTGGAAGCATGAAATGTGCAAAATATGAATCTAGACTGGAATAGGATCCAGAAAATATTTCGCAGTTCTTGCTAGCCGATTTAACAGCCGTACTGGAGAATACACGCATTGATTCAGTATGTGGACCTTAAATTTAAGGTCTTATTTCTACAGTCGCTGTGCATTGTACATGTATAAATATAGGTCCGTTTCTCAAGTGACTGACGTTTGTCATAACCTGAGTTTTGAGATATAATAGTGAACGAAGAACTACCTATTGTAGGATGTTATCGCTTAAATACAAAGTGTTCACAGCAATGGCCGTCAGGAATATTATCCATCATGGCACTTCTGGGAATTTGCATTTGTGCCACGCAAGTCCATAATGTTGCTTTGACACGAAATGCGGCATCCAAAATTAAACAAAATAATGTGTCTCGTTTTTCCACATTTTGTAGATACATCAGACTTTCTATTTGTCTGCACAGATACATTTCTAGCGCTTAAGGTTCGGAGACCACGGTGGTTAATGTTGTGAACGACCACAACTGATCCGTCTTACCAGAGAAGTTATGATCGTGATGCGCACCGAACGGATACAATGATAGGGTGCTGTTGCGTATTTCAGAAACAAATGCAGCCTTATTTCATAAGGTCTTACAGATGTGACATTCTTTGCAGCATGTAATGTTGCACCGCTGCAGACAAGTTTATCTTCATAACCTGCGACAATAGGACGTATAGTTGCATTATATTTATGGATGGGATTTGACAAGATGAATGATACACTGAAGTTAACGCATCATGTCGGGCATCACTGGTATATTTACAAGAGTATGCATCTGATTTCATAATATCTTTACGTGTATAATGTAAGACATGAGGATAGATAAGAGAAACACAATAAAGTTATTCTTGTGTTTATTGGACCGTGCGTCATCTTGACGGTTGAATAAAGATAGACCAAATTGATGTCACTTGCTTTATTATTTCATTATTTAATTTTCAACACGTTTCGGATGTTAGTACGTCCATTCTCTGGAGCTTGCGACTTATTTGTTGAGTTATTTCATGGGTTGTATTGCTCTGGTACGATGTATGTTGGTGTTACCTTGTGGTTTGGCTGGGGTGGTGTGGTATCCGGATGCAAGCTGAAGCACTGCTTCAGCCTGCATCCGGATACCACACCACCCCAGCCAAACCACAAGGTAACACCAACATACATCGTACCAGAGCAATACAACCCATGAAATAACTCAACAAATAAGTCGCAAGCTCCAGAGGATGGATGTATTGCAATCCGAAACATGTTGAGCATTAAATAATGAAATAATAAAGCAAGTGACATCAATTTGGTCTATCTTTATTCAACAAAAAATTTAAAATTTTATCTACTAGTGGAGAATCCCTTCAAGATTCACAGGGAAAGATTCAGACTTGAACCAACACAGTCGATGCGTATGTGACGGGGTAACCACAAAAAAATACATTGCCGTGACCGCACACAATTAGGGATCCTGAACATTTTTCAAGATAAAAGACAAGAATTACATAAAATGGACGCCACCGCACATTTGCACATAAGCCTAGATTTTAACATTAATATTCCGAGAGAGTTTAAGTGTTTTAACTTTCAACTTGTATCACTACACATCTGTATGGCTGAAAAATATTATGATGTTAAATAATAGTGAAACTGTGATCTTAAATTATTAACATTTAACTTCTTATTAGTTACACTTTCAAATGGAAAAATTTTATGACATAGAAAACTGTGTATTTGTGAGAAAACAACAAACTTTAACAGAAACTACGGAACTGCAGTTGGGGTGTAGGTACCTGCAGATGGTGTTGTTAAACACCGAAACGCATAGGGCAAAGAACTAATATGTGAGTGAAGAAATACCGCATAGTGCACGACAGTTGGTTAAAAAAAAAAGGAGAGTATTTAAAGGAAATTTCAACACTTCTCTTCCACAGCTACAATTACCGGATGTCCGGTATGCCCCTCATTGACATGCATTAATCCTCAGGAGGCACAAGAGATTCCGTAACAATTCTACTGAATTTAATTTACAAAGTTCTTGAAATACTGTTTGTAGAGCGATTATAGTGATAGTAACAATTACTTACTTACTCCATGGCGCAGAGTCCTTCTTGAGAAGCTAACTGGTTTGCAGCTAGTCAAGAAATTCCCCGCATTTCACGGAACCCGAAGGTTCATTACCGCACTCACAAGCGTCCGCCA
>Ga0123354_10004104_pt1 | contig 20494 bp, 13 predicted proteins | sample TergutLab28metaG_2_FD_97872 | JGI IMG/M metagenome (GOLD analysis project Ga0123354, IMG submission 97872) | Labiotermes labralis P4 segment gut microbial communities from Petit-Saut dam, French Guiana - Lab288 P4 | ecosystem: Host-associated > Arthropoda: Insects > Digestive system > Gut ...
AACTTGGAATCTTGGGAACCATCTCAGCATTTGCTTATAGACACAGGGAAACCAAGAAAAACCTGTGTCGAGATGGCCGGTCGCAGGACCTTCCGAGTACTGACTTCTAGCCAGCAGTCCGGCGACTTAAGTATTTCATTGCCTTGGTCTGGTTGTGTTTTATGACGAATGGAGAACGGATTTTGAGCTTTATTTATAGGCCTGTGTCCTGGGCTTAAGTTTTGTAACAAATGAATATTATTTTTTAACGTGGCGGAACAGACCAAATCGGGTTTAGACTACCTCACGTCGAGATGTTTAAATCACACACAGTTAAACACACACACACACACAAACACACACACGGCAGGTGTCGTCTGAACGAATGATCACCTCATCGCACAGGCTGCTACCTAAAAAACCACAATTTGACGAACATCCATGCCTTAATCAGGATTCGAACCCCGCGATTCCAGCAATTGAGCAACCACAGGCGTACGCCTTAGACCACCACACGGCTCCTGATATCGGCTGTAGACCCTGTCCATTTCAACAGATATTAGTTTAGTATTTGATATTAATACAGCAACAAATGGTGTGCAAGGTACAAGCATGTGGATGCTGTGAATGAGACACTCGAAACCACGACCTCTCAAAACCTTACATTATACTTCCTGAATTACTTTTTTCTCAAAATTTTGTTCCATGTTTAACCAAAAGGTACATAGTGTGGTAAAACATGTGGCATTTAACAATGCGATTTTTCTCATGCTACTTATTACAGAGGCTTTGTATTTTAAAATAGCTTCTTGTTCTGCCAATCAGTAATTTAGTGATCATCATAACGCAAATCCTCTCACAGGTTAATTACTTCCAGTATTACAAGAGGGTTCACACCGCAGCTAGTCGGAAGCCGACTAAAGCAAATGAAGTAGCTTACAGAGAAACAGGGCTGATACGAAAACGGACAGCAACGTAATTACTGAAATCAGTGGCGTTGTAGGAAAATGAACCGTCCTAAATAACGTAAGTGTAACTGAAGAATAAAAACCAACTAGATGCCACTTATTATTTTATTGTACTTCTTATAGGCTCAACATGTTTCGGGGATTACTATGCCCATCATCAGGAGCTCGCAACTATGATGTTGATTACCACATCGGTCGTTTCGTTCTTGGTTTGCTGTAGGTTGGAGTTTAGGTGGGGTTGGGCTGGAGTAGTGTCCGGGCTGCAGGCTATAGCAAGACCAATGTGGTAATCAACTTTATAGTCGCGAGATCCTGATGATGGGCATAGTAGTGCCCGAAACATTTTGAGCCTATAAGAAGTGTAATAAAATAATAAGTGGCATCTAATTGGTTTTTTTTATTCAGTTATCACAATGATGCACGGTACAATAAACATCAAAATCGTAAGTGTAATTTAATTAACTCAATAGTACTTCCTTCCTGTAACAACATGTGTAATTTAATTTTAATGTGAAAATTCAATATTGGTATGACCATAATCACGAAGTTTGTCCAGAAATTCCTATCGTTTATGGAATCTGGAAGTTATGTTATTTACAAGGGCAAGCGAATGGCCTTGGTGATAATATCTTTGTGAGAACTGACGTTCTCATGACGGGATTCCCGAACGCTCTAGTCTTTTAGGATTTTACACGGTGTCTAATTGTAAGCAGTTAATGTCTTTATCTTCTTTTTCAAACATTCCAAGTAGAAGACAGCTTGTCTCTAAATATGACGCCACTATGTTTCTAAACGCCCAAATAAGTCGACATGGCTTTCTTCGCTGGAGATTTGAATATTTAATCATTATCCTATTTCCATAATTTTATAGTTAGTAAGCCTCTATTTATTTATTTTTCTTACGAGTGAAAGGGAGTGTTGACAGACGTGCCCAGACGTGTGTCTGTAGCCATCCTTTCGCCCACTTTCGAAGTAGGAACAGTCGGTATTTCAGTCACAATCTTGGGATTCAGACCGACTGTGATATGCAGATTTGTTGTCACGAAATATAAATATTATTTACGTTAAACACGTGACTATGTGCAGAGAACTGCAGTATCGACTGAATGACTGAATCACTCAGATTCATTACATAAACCAATACAAATAAACTACTTTGCCGTAAGTTAATAAAGCTTACGTTTAGGGTTCTGCATTGTAGGCCTAATGAATAGTTCACGTATAATACCGTGCTGACAATAAAAGATGCTTTTTGTTTCCACTTTGTGGTTTTTAATGTTTTACAGCCTTTTTCACTAAGTTCTTGCGACCATAGTTATGGGAAAAAGTCGTTATCGCATTTATTAGCTGTAATATTTCTCGCGTATGGGTATAAGAAATGCGTTGGTATTATAGCAAAATCGCACTGCCAACATGATAAACGAAAATACAGAACCTGTAGAAAACGTGTATGCAAGTTTTCCTTACTCGAAAACTTGCATGCACGTACGGCGTGTGGGAAATATGAAGGATACTTTTTTGAGACATATTTAGTTAAAATAAAATAAAAAATAATCTTTGAGATAGACTTTTTTTATTTTTAAACAAATCTTGAATAAAGCTACCGTTATAGAATTTATTATCAGTCATGCATTCATTTTTTTAAGAGCGGTGTTTCTGAAATCCTGTTATTTTCAAAAAACAGCATGTAGACCTACCAAAAGTTGATAAAGAATTAGATTAAATTATTAAACAGTTACAACCAACCAGCCAATTCATTCTCACGGGAAAACGTTCGAACTAGTGCATAAAAATTAGACAGTATTAGGTTTTAGTGCCATATTTATGCATGCAATTGATTTACGTGTTGTGTGTATATTGTGTTTCCACGCAGGTAAAATGAACGGGAAATCAATACTGATATACAGCAAAGCAGCAGAAAGTGATGCATTGTGTATTTGTACATTGGGTCCCACTCATGCGCTCCGCTGTGTAACGGTTTGTGGGGGAAAAATTAACTTATTTATGTTAGGACTGTGGTTACAAATCACTGGCCTGTCCATGTTACACAAAGTGTTTGGATAAAGAGTCTATTTCTAAAGTACAAAAACTGATCCATCAGACTTTCTTGGTTTCTACGGTTCTTTCTTTCTTTGTTTTGTCCCCTCTTTATAACTTTAACACGTTTTTTCCAACATATTTTATGATTTATGTATGGTAAGTCTATCCTGTGCTGCGACTTTACCTCAACTCGCCACCGTGAGCTAAACGACGCGGGGACAGAAGAAAAATGAATATACTAATGACAATAAAGCACTGATGGTGGTTGTGATAACGACAGTGGTGATGAAATTAATAATTGTTTTTATTTTTTAATGGTGTTTTCAGTAGCTCAGGATATGCAGGTTGTCCTATGAATTCTGGTCAATGCAACACGATCTACAAGTATTTACAGAAGTAATTCTGAGTCAGAAATGTTACTGTTTTGTGAGTATAGTGTCAGCGTCAAGTGTCGAAATTACGTACAAGTGTCATGCGAACATGGTTGCGATTTGTAACGGATTCTGATGTGATGATAGGTGAAGTGTAGGCGGTGCACACAAGAGTCGACATACACATGCAATATTACAGAGCCAGCAGTGCGTGAGATAACAGACTGCAGTCAGTTTTGCTGTGAGCAATGTTCAGCAATCAGTCGCTGAGTACGTGCCGTCTGTACGCGAAGAATGCAGATGTAAACATTTTGTGTGGGGTTTTGTAATGGTAACACCACTGCTGCTGCTGCTGCTGCTGCTGCTGCCGATAAGGGAAACAGTATGCCTACGACGGATCACTCTCCGGCTTGTGTTCGCTCGTGTTGACGATCACCTTCGAGAAAAGCATTTATCCAGGTGTTGTCCGTCGTTCTGAACTTCCAAGGACAATGAAGTGTAGGAAGAGGAACATGTAATTGACATGGCACAACGAAGTCCACGCGCTAGTACACAATGAATTATCACCCTTTTGATTGTTCGGAGTTGGGAGTCTGCGGAGCATTACACACGGAAGGACGGATATACGTACCACATCCAGCGCATTCAGCATCTTGAACCTGCTTACATCGGTAGCCGGTGTGAAATTTGCCATTGGATCAATGTTAACCCCCAAATTATTCGTAGCGTCTTGTTTGCCGTCGAGACCCATTTTACCCTTGATGTGGTCAACAGTACCGAGACAGTCCTGTGTTTGGGATCGTGATACTTCACACTTAACTGCCGAAAGCAAGTACCAAAAACCTTTCCCTTAAAAATTTGGATGACGTTACGAGTGGCCAGTTGATTGGACCTACATCTCTCCGCAATGTGTGATAGGCAATATTTACGTAATTTCAGTCAGCTCGTCACGCATTGTCTAAGTCAACAGTTCCCTAACTGGTGGATCGGTCCTGGCGTTGCGCCATATTTGCCACCGCGTTCACCGGATCTGAACTCGTTAGTTTGTCATGCATGACCTTCTTTAAAACCATGGCGTATGCACGCAAAATGGACGCAAAGATGCGGAGAAAATGTTTGGGAATACATTCATCAGAATGTGTAATCAACAAAAGAAGAAAGAAAAATAGAAATAGGGAAATATACTTAAGTTTGGAAGAATGTGAGCAAGCATAACAAATCTAAAAATGAATATGGTTAATATACTGGATGTGTCGTTATAAGAGATGACAGTATGCATGGAGTAAACTTCATAACGAGAGAATAAACTTCAGTCGAGAACATCAGATCCCTTTTAAAGGATCGTGTGGCTTATAATGGCTGAAGAGCCATGTGAACAAGATCCAAAAATTTATATTTGTTTCCACATAAATTATTATAGTTCTTGGAAACTACTGTGAATGCTAACAATATAAGTACTTATTACAACATACGGAACCATTTACAAATGTTGAGGAAAGAGGTTTCTAACAATCGTGCTGCATAACCCAATGATAAGTGAATAAAATTCAGTTGCGTTTGAACACAGTGTATATCACGACACAAAATACATTATCAAATACGGCACCATTTTGTGTTTGTGTTTTAACACTGCTGCCCTTTAAATATTGAACGTGCTATATAGGGAAATAATTCAAATATATTTGTAAATACACAAACCAGTTTGTACCAGACTTCGAATGTTATTAACTTTGAGACATAAAACAATAGATTCGGATTTCTAATTTCTGTTTTGGTGCAAAGTCCAGTGGATGTAAAGTGAACGTTGAACTCTTTGTGTTGTAATTTAATTAGGTCTGCCACGATTCATATAAAACAACAAACGCGCACCCAACACAGTATAATTTTAAGATCTTGTGAGGGAGATGAGCTGGTGCAAATCAAATAGACAATATTTGTGTTATAAAAAAAAACTAAATTTTAAAACTTGTATAGAATAACCAGTTTTACAATTACATAAACAAAACTAATGCCTTATTGAATATTTGTTGTGCTGTGGTAGTTATTCTGTGTGCCAATCCCGGTGACTGTGCGCTTTAAAGCGTAGTTCTGCTGCCGCTCTATTCGTAGGATCGCGGGTTCGAATCCCACTAAGGGCATGGATGTTCGTCTCTTGTGTTTTTTTGTTGAGTCAGTAGCTGCCCCTGTGACGAGACGATCGCTCGTGTGTGTGTGTGATCGAGACAACTCAACAACGAGTCGGCTTAAGCTGGACTTGGGCTGTGGTACCACAAAGAGAAAGAAGACAGATATTTCCTATTTCTTTAAACTTAATTTTGTGGACATGAACTACGTATACGAGATTGATGTCCTGGAGCTGTGACCACAAAAATACTATTTCTGGAATTTCATGATGTCTTGATTGATATAAATTTACCAGTACTTCTACATCAGATTTGAAGAACGCTGAACAAAGAGCTTTAGATTCCTCCGAAGTAATGGTAAATTTTTACCTGACATTCCTGAAGGCGGCATTCTTCACTGTTGAATTAATCTGATATATTTTATTGTCCGTTCATTGTAAAGGGTTTAGATCTTAGACTACTTGTTGGTACACATACGTCCAGTTCAGCACTAAGAACTATACAATGGTGTCCAAGGGCTTCAGCCTGCATCCGGATACCACACCACCCCAGGCAAACCACAACGTAACACCAACACACATTGTACCAGAGCAATACAATCCATGAAATAACTCAACAAATAAGTCGCAAGCTCCTGAGGATGGATGTATTAAAATCCGAAACATTTTGAGCATTAAATAATGAAATAAAAAAAGCACGTGACATCAAGTTGGTCTCAACTGTAACCAGTTGATAAACACGGTCAAAAGGAGAGACGTATGGAGAAACCAGTCGGTACTTTTTTTTTATTTCAAACGTACCGAAGACAAATATTTACGCAGCTTGTAGCTGAACGGGAACATTTGACATGAGCTTTCATCAGTCGAAATTTTGTTGTCGAGTTTACCTTGTAGGTGGCAAGGTCGTCGACTACGCAGGTCAGCGTCGCTTCTCGTCCCACGGGCACAGTCACGTTGCTGATTGGTTCGCCAAACTTGGGCACATCTGTAAAAATGACATAGGTGAAACGTTAGTTAACCACGAGTGCAGACAGTCACAAAGCGGCAAATGTGAAAGGAATTTGTACAGGGGTACTAAAATCTACTCAAATGAGACTAACCAATGTGTTCGTTATTTGCATGAATAGAAGGGTAATAACAGCCTATCCTTTGAGATAAGTTCTGAACGGAAACACACAGGGATTTACAAAGTCGATCTCATCGTTTCATGCTAGCAGTTTTATTCACTGCGTGGAGTCAATAAACTATTCATAAGAGACGTTGTGTCTCTTTGGTCTGGTTTTTCTCAGTTTGTATGCTGTTCTGCAGAGTACGCGAGTTCGTAATGGAGATGTACGTGAAATGTAGTTATAAAAACTGCCACATTTCTATGTACTGCTCTGTGTTTAATATTGAATTCAATTTCAGACATCGGCGGTTGCAGTATGCCTCCGAGGTTTTCAATGTAAGACGCCTTGGCTGCGTTGCAAACGAACAAACACTACAGGACAAGTTTGTGCGTATTCGGTGAATGTACGTAGTAGTGACAGTCTTCGGAAATATAAATGGAGGCCTTCGTGTTAAGGAAAAATTACAAACGTGAAGCGATTCATAAATTTATTAAATAAGGGAAATTTAAATTATATTACGAATTTCAACCAGTATAAGAGTATGGTCGCTTAAATTCCAGCACGTTCTGTGACTCTCTGTGACTCTTGGGCTGAATAACAGATTAAAGTTTAAGATATATTTGATTGAAAGGAGTATGGTGTTCTAGTTTCTTTTAATTTTTTTTTGCTTTAATAATGAGACCGTAAAGTCAAAACACTTTGCGCAAAAAAAAAAAAATAATAACTTACGTCCGCAAATAATAAATACATATGTTCATTTTCTGGAAAATTCGAGCAAGTGGTTTCCAAAAGCACCAAGTGAAAATTTTCGAGTACTGGAAAACTGTAGACAGTTGCATATTCTCTAAACCATTCTTTCGTAACTTTTGTTCCGTGGATGTACCCCTCAGGTAAATTGTTAATATGGCGAGGAACCCCTACGTATGTAAAGGAGCCATTTGACAGTGCACGGGGATGACTCCAATAATGACAATTGCCGGACAGAAATTTTCGCAATATTTCAATTGGTAACCAATTTTTCTCCTTGTCTTCTTTACACCATCCGAATTCTGGTGGAACTCCTAACGACGTGCTGCGGAACACTGTTTGTGAAACACTGCTGTAAAGGTTTGTGTTAACGGTGGAGTTATTGCTCCATTATTACACTGGATGTTCTCCAAATGTTTAAGATAATTTATACACTAGTAATATATATTATTTTCAGTGTTCTGTAAACGTTCATTCGTCTTTTTTTATTTCAGTATTTAACAAACTTGATGCACAAAATTTTGTTTCACAATAAGTTTTATTTCATGCCTGTACGTGTTTCGAACACATGTGCTCATCATCAGGAGGTCAAAATTGCATTACACAGCCTCTGGTATCTTCACACCTATAGGTGTGATGATACCAGAGGCTGTGTAATGCAATTTTGACCTCCTGATGATGAGCACGTGTTCGAAACACGTAGAGACATGAAATAAAATTACTGTGAAACAAAATTTTGTGCATCAAGTTGGTTAAATACTGAGATAAATATACTGAGATGCACGGTCAGCAAAACGTCAAAGTTCATTTGTCTGTTGTTGCTAACTTTACAGATGTCTTCAAAAATCGTGGTAAACCTAGACCAGTGATGGAATTAAGAGGGTGTCTGTGGCTGTGTAGTAAATGTAAGTATGCCACACAAAATGTAATGGACTAAAACAGATCTTGTGTTGCACGTAAATAATTATACAATACATTTTTATCCACTGCAGACCACGAACTCTCATTTTGTGGGTCAGGATGTGTCTGTTACATGCCACATTATAATATGGACGTGTCTGAATACTTTAAAGCACTAATGGTTGGACATCACGTCGGAATTAGTACACATGATTATTTTTGCTACCCGAATAAACACCAAGCTGCAAGTGGAAAATGAAAGTACACGTTTTTGTATCATTTTGATGAATGTCGTGTTTAGAAAACTGGGTTCGTAAAATTACACGTGACGCTGTGTGGGCCTGAAATTGTGGCAGTAGTAGAAGTAAAGGTTAATAGGGGCCCATAATGAAACTTACTTACTTACTTACTCCATGGTGCAGAGTCCTTCTTGAGAAGCTAACTGGTTTGCAGCTAGCCAAGAAATTCCCCGCATTTCACGGAACCCGAAGGTTCATTACCGCACTCATAAGCGTCCGCCACCTGTCTCTAACCTTGGCCAGCCCAATCCAGTCCATATACCCACATCCCACCTCCTGGAGATCCATCCTAATATTATTCACCCATCTACGCCTAGGTCTCCCCAGTGGTCTCCTTCCCTCCGGTTTTCCCACCAAGACCCTATACACCCATTCTCCCCACAATAAGCGCCACATGCCCAGCCCATGTCATTCTTCTCGATTTTATCACCCGCACAATATTGGGTGAGGAGTACAAATCATTTAGCTCCTCGTTATGCAACCTCCTCCATTCCCCCCTTACCTTGTCCCTCAGCTTCCTTTCCTTCCTCAATGTCAGTGACCAAGTTTCACACCCATACAAAACAACAGGCAAAATTATAGTTCTATATATCTTGATCTTTAAATTTTTGGATAGCAACCTAGAAGACAAAAGATTCAGCACCTAATGATAGCAAGCATTTCCTGACCTCAATCTGTTCTTTATTTCTTCCGGAATAGAATTTTGATTTGTTAAAGTTGTTCCCAAACATCCCGTAATGAAACATAATTTTTATTTCTGTAGACGTAATAAGAGAAGCCGAAGTGTATTTAGTGGTCTATGTGAGACGTAAATTCGTATAAGAAATTTTCATTACGTATTTTCCTTGTTATTTCGGCATGCATCGCCTTGACATTCGGCACCTCACCTTGGGTAGGAAATCGGCCAATCCGTAAGATATGAGGAATTACCTTTTATGTTTCTGCATAAAAGTCAGAAATTAAGGCTAAATGAGTATAATATTTACATATGTACAGAAAAAAGCCGTCGGTCACAAATAATGCGATTTTATTTTTAATATATAGGGGATTATTACAACATGTTTCGGCCCGAAGGGCCCAAATTTAGGTAATACATAAATTATATCCAGAAAGATGAAAAAGGGACACAGGGTTCTGGATGGTTTATAAATAAATGAGATCTCATTTGTACAGTTAATCTGTTTACATTAATGGGTAATTGGGGTGTGTTTACATATCGTTTTCACTTGTAGATTTTATGGCAAGTGGATGAGATAATATTTTCTTCCTTATTCCGAACAATCTTTATTAAAGAAGAAACGTTTTCTCTTGAGACACTTGCCACAAAATCTACAAGTGAAAACTACATCTACACAAATCCAAATTACTGTTTCACAAAAACCCATTAATAATACAAACTATATCTCATTTTAATGTTTTCCTTATTCCGTGCATTAATTAGATTTATAAAATGTACAAACAACCAACAATTTCTCTTTAAATTTGTGATGTAATTTTATTTATAACATGTTCACTTGTTATAAATAAAAATGTATCATAAAATTAAAGTGCGTTTGTTGGTTGTCTGTACATTTTACGAGATCTCATTTATATATAAACAACTCACAATTTTTGTAATTTTGTATATGTGTTTTACCTGAAGGTGGTACCTTTGGACCGAAACATGTTGTAAAAATTTCCCAATTGTTATTAATTAAACTCCCCTAATTGTGATCGATGGATTGTTTGTGTATCTTTGTTATCATAATCAAACAGTATGAACCGATTTAAGAGTATAACATTTCCTAATACCCATGCCGACCATCGCAAGCATTGCTCGATATAAAGCCATCAATGTGCCTCGTAACTCATACTTTCCCAGTACAGACAGTACTTATGTAACAAGACACAAACTTCATTCCTACGGGAACTTCCATTCTATGCGCTTCCCTTTACTTCATTGATTATTATTTTGTATATGCACTTACTTATATTTCCCCTGCAGGCATGTTTCCTTTCTATTATCCTCTAGTATATATTCGTTGTGTCATTTTATTCGGTTTGGATTATTTAACGTCGCTTTCAATATTTGCAGTTATACAACAGTCCTGTAGTAAGACTGGTAAGATGACAGCTGAACGGTAGATTATAAATTGTGTGGAAAGAGGCAATCCTAGCCTAATTTTAAGATGTATTTTGGCTTTCTTCTCAATAATTAGAATCATGTTCTGGCGAGTATTTTAACCCGGAACTTCTGAAACACCAAGCAAGACGGCTGCCCTGTAGACCCCAGAATTTGATGTATTACCATAGCCTTTTGTAGGTGAGGTTGTGCGTCCTGTCAATTTCTGCATTCCCTCATTCGTTCATAATATTTATATTTTTACCTCATGAATATGTGATTATGTTCTTTCCTTAGACTAAAGCATCCATTTTCTCACCCCCAATGAAAATAGTAAACAAGACTTAAAATTTTACAGGAACATTGAAAAGAATCAAATGCTGGGGACACGAGCAGCTAATGGAAGCTACTGAAGTTACCAGTTATAGTAAACTGTAAGGAATTACTCCCAAACTTAAGACGTCTTCGCCCTTGTTGACATAATATTTTGAGCGTCCAAAGTCGGAAGAAACATTCCTTTATAATACTTTCACTGAGTTCAAATGAATTCTAGTTTCCGTCAGTAGGTACATTTCTCAGTAAATCCTCTCACTTTGGAACAAGATAATGGTGTCACTTGAGTTTAATTTAACTGAAATCAGGGTCTTACAGTGATTGGAGTGTTAGGTTTGCACTCCTAGTATACATGGTTGCTTGCGAATTTATAAGGGGACTAAAGGTGAAAAAGTACCAAATCGGAAGCAATAAATAACGTTAAATGCTTTCAACTTTCAACATCTGTTACCTATTTTACTTTCAGTCAGCTCGCAATTAATTTAGATGTACATTACGCAGCTTGTTAAAAGGGAGTGCAATATAAATAAATAGGCCCAAAAAAGATGGCGACAACTATTAAAAGGTCTGCTAAGGAAAAAATATGGTGTTAAACCTCAGTCATATTATAACAGTTGTGTAATTTTCTATGTTTGCACTGCATAATTGAGTTCATATAGGCGACAGAGTTCACTGCAAGTACCACTGACTTTTCTGGAATTGAAGGTATTCATTACCCGTGTGTGTAATTTGTTATATAATTATTTTATGGCATCGGATTAGATTTTAATTATGCATGTAGACTATACTGTGTGGTGATGAATATCGCAGACTGAAAACCACGTGTTTTTTGTAGGAGTGATGGTGATTCAAGCGGCCAAACATTTTACTGGTGGTATTGGAACTTATAGTGGTGTGCTTTCAGATTTGCCAATGGAGCATTACCTAAAACCTCTGACATCATATGCGATCTGGGGAAGCCATTTGAATGCAAGAAACTCTGAGTAAGAAGGTTTATCGTGAGGTTTTCTGCGAATATTGATATTACAGATCTTTGGTGAGAACATCAACGTATGATTTGCACTAAGATTATAAGAATATTGAGTTATAAAAGTTACATTTATATAAAAATTATAAAAGAACGTAAATGTTTGTTTACAATTACGTGTATGAAAGTGGCTGTAAACCATATTAAAATAAATATAACATCCGTGTCATGAAATTTAAATACAAATGTTATAGGACATAGAGCTGTAGTTGCAGTAAATCATACGTTGAGGATCTCACAACAGGACTGTGATTAGAGATGATAATATGGTCTAGCGATTGTTTTGTACAACTGTACTCCCTGATGATGAGCCAGTGAGGCCCGAAACATGTAGATGTTTTGCAAATTAAGACATTATATTGTCTGCATTTAGCTGGTCTGATTTGTAACAATTGTATCACAATGCACGGAACGAAAAATGTAAAAAAAATAAAAAATAAAAAAATTGAGGCTCTTATAACAACACATCGTTTTGTTAAGCGGCCCTTTTATAGACGTGTGAACATTAAAAAGAAAAAGAAACATTCCATTAATCGCTATTATGAAAGCCGGTATTTTTCATGAACTGAATATGGGAGACACACGCGGAAAAAAGACAGCTAGAAAATCGTTTGGCATTGTGAAAAAACTTCCAATGTTAGGGAAGGACACATGAAAGAGAAATTCATTTCATAGGAAATTAAGAGCAGCTTAAATTCGGTTAATGGCTTTTACAATTTGGTCTGGTATTGAATGTGTTCTCGTCTGCTATTTATAAACGTAAACGTTGCGAAATAAAGTAATATAATATTGTCTTTCATTTCGTACGGGTGTGAAGTCTACCTCTCAAATCGAAATTGAATAAGGGCTTTAGAGGACAGGATGGTGACGAAAATTTTTGGAAAAAGAGGGAAGAAATAAACGAAGCTCGAAGTGACAGTATAACAAAAAAATTATAACCACTGCTTCTCCCCTAATATTACTAGTATTTTCAAATTAAAGAGGAAGAGATGGAGGGGCATTTAACACACACTCGAAAAAATAGCAGTGTTTACAGAGTTTTAGTGGGAAATCTGAAGAAAGAAGAAGTTAGAAACCACAGACGAAGATGGGGTCATAATATTACAATAAATCTTCAGGGCAGGGTAGGAGATTCTGGACTGGTTTTATTTGACTCAGAAAAGGAAAGAGTGGCTGGCTGTTGTGAGATCGGTAATGAAATTTTGAATCCAATGAAGAGCGGGTTCCTTGACTAGATTAAATAAATTTCGGTTTCCCAAGGACCCTGCTTCATGGAATATATTAGTCACTATGTTCTGTGCATTTACACGTATTATTAAGTTTTATTTTCTCCAATTGAAACGTTCACATTTTTTAAAATAATAAACAGCATATGTAATTTATTTATAATAAGCTGTCATATATATTTTTAAACTATTCATATGTTCGAGGTAGAACTGAGTGTATTAGTGAGTCAGAGTAGCAGTTCAGTTACGAATTTGTATGATAACAGTTTCCGAGGTACCCGAAAATTCGCACACTACATATTCTGAGGAAATGACTTCCACATTTTGCGTACTATCTGATATCTTAGCTGCTTCAAGTTTATAGTTCCTTAATGATATTTGTTAGCCCAACTAAGTTAACAGTGTTCCGTAATTGTAATAAGTTAAATCACCCATGCGTGTGTGTCTCGTCAGTGTATTTTCGGCTGTTGATAAACAGTCACTTGATAACAACGCAAAACAATTATTAGAACTTGGAGTTCTCACTATTCCTGATCTTCTTTAACACTCATCATTTGTTTTTGTCGATGCAGTTCACAGATGATGGCTGAAAATTAAAACCATGCTCTCCAATATATTGTCCTTTGTTGTATGAATATATAATTCGTTCAGTGTCAATAAATGTCCAACAAGATGCAAATATGCACAGTTTATTTTATCTGTAAACTGCCAACTGGTACTAGCCAACCGTTGCTGCTAGCAGCAACGGTTGACTAGTAACAGATTATGTAAATACAGTTTATTGTGCTCCTGATGATGGGTGGAGAAACCACCCGAAACAGATAAAATAAACTGTGTATAGTTGCATATTGTTGGACATTTATTGACACTGAACGGATTATATATTCATACTACAAAGGAAAAGATACTGGAGAACAGATAAACTAAACTGTTTATAGTTGCATCTCGTTAGACATTTATTGACACACAATTACGTTGCACGGTCCCATGAACATTAAAAAAAATCCGTTCACTTCGTTGAAATGGTAGTTCAGGAATCAGTGAATTTCACAGCGTTTGCATGACATGTGTTGTGACTGCGATAAATGCTGTGTCACAGTCTTCAATTCAATGATTACATAGATGACAGACGCCATTCTGTTTGGACTATTTATACATTCGCATTGCAATTCAAGATTGTAATTCCAAAATCAGCTTATTGTTGCAGTGTGAATGGACGCCAGTAGGTAGGTTTATTCGGGCCTGTCGACTACAATCAGCTTATGAGCTTACGAGACAGTGAAATCGTTTTGTGTGTCGCTGGCTTGTTTTTTTGTGTTGTTGGGGCCGTACAGATGTTATCCTGCTTTATCACAACGGATTCATGACTTTCGCCAGCATCGCCATAAATATTTATGTTTCCAGAAAATGTAAAGTTTCTTATTCGGCTTCAGAGAAGGACTGTAGTGCAGCGTGCTGGATGTTGCTGACAGCCCACTTACCAGATTCTGAATTTTCATAAATAATGGCAGTTTAATATTTTATAATACAAATGTTGATTAATGACTACATATTCGGGATCACGTGACAGTTCTCTAAAATAAGCTTTTTCAGTGACATTAACGAAGCAACTGCAGTTATGATTCCTCCCGTCTTATTAATTTTATTACGTCACAATATTCTGTGATACGGAACAATAGGTATAATGTAATATACGAGTAATATAATAACACACCTGTCGCTGTCGGTGACAATAATTATCAAATGTAACTGTTATATCAATCCAGGGAGGGAAGCCTGATAATTCCCCGCATTTTTGGGAGCCACTGCTTTTGTTTTGCCAATTCAAGTGTCCGCATGTGCTAAGGCGTGGGTCTGCGGTCGCTCGCTTGCTGGGATTTTGGGTTCAAATCTCGCCGGGGTATTATATATCTGTTTCTTATAAGTACTGTGTGTTTTCCGATAGAGGTCTCTGCGATGGGCTGATTGTTCGTCCAGTGGAGTCATACCGACTGTGGTGCGTCTTTAGTGTGATCGAGAAACTTCATAGAAGAGGTCTAGGCCCACTAGGGCTGTCGAGCCATGAGAGTAAAAGTGTTTTAGTCTTATCTACAAAGGATTCGCCACAGATCTCTGATTAGCTACATCAGAATACACAAAACCTTCTTTCTGTAAGATGTGTTCCCACATAATATCCCCTTTAAACTTTATACCACCATCTGACAGCTTACCTTTAGATTTTTCTACATAATTTCTTGCACAGACACTATTTAAGTAATACATTTGATTAGTATTTATTTTTTCGCCATAACAAAGTACATAATTTTAATATTTATCACTGCTAGTGTTGAACTTATTCTTCTTGGACTCTTTGACCTGTTGCCTCGAAACGTCGGCAACTAACTACCAAACTACACCGTTCAGTATATCAGGGGAGCGAAAGTATGAAGGTTGAATTATTCCCGTAATTTGTATTATTCACTATATATATATATATATATATATATATATCATAATACACACTTTTGAGCTCTTAATCACACACGGTGCAAATACTTTTTTTCTAGTTTACAGTAACAATAATTTAAATCGCGCAAGAGTAACGGAGATAAAAACGCAATGGAAAATACTTTCTTAAAATTAGATGCAGTTGGGAAAATGGAGTCTGTAAGATGCAACTGTTTGGAAGTGGAAGCTTCGAGAACATATAGCTACTGAAACGAATCTTAATGAATCAGTGTCAAAGCGTGGACTGACTGTGTTGTCATTCCTCAGAGGAATCTACTTCTCAGATTTAGTATCTTTTAAATTATCTGTTCGAGTACAAATCTGGTTGTCCCTAAGGTAGGCTGTGACCTCACTGTGGAGCACCCCGTTGTGTTCATGGAGTATGAAATCAAGGAAAGCTTTGTCGACCGCGTCACTGCAGGCAGTGGATAGTTTTGAACATTAAAACCTGTATTGATTGATGAATACGCAAAACACTGGCAGTATTTACTGAACATAACTGGGTCGAGATTTGAACCAGGCACTTCTGATGGCGCATGTACTAAGCAAACTTGAGCCATGAAAGAATGTACATATATTAACGGAGATAATGAGACACGTGCTGAGTCACATCATTTTTATTCAGTCGATCTTTGAATATTACGCAGTGAATTAAGTGACTATTGTTTGACGATCATAAACTTGTCACCTGCACTTCAGCGGAACAAATCTTTATCGAGAGACTTGGTTGCCGAAAACCGCTGAGATGGCAGCACGACTACTTTACGTAGGTGAAGGAGTACTTGACTTGAAGACCACCAGGTGTCACTGATTTTCGTTGTTCTTTTGTTTTACTGATGGCTTTCAGCGTGTGATGTTAGTGTCTGTTGCGATTCCTGTTACATTCGGTGTTTTTGTGGTTTCTTATTGTATTTACATCGGTTTTCTATTGCGTGATAGTGAATAAGTGCGTGTGAATTGACCAGGAACACATCAGTTGTACCACGTGATGTGGCACAACAACGTACCCCACTATGAGACTCATGAAGAGTGTTCATAGTACTTACGAAAGCGATTTTAAGAAAATGTAAGTAAAGTGTTTGTTTCTAAATCGATGATTCTTCAAATAATGATGTAGAGTAAACCTGGCGAAGATATTTAATGTTTTCCATCCCGAAGTGTTTAACACATATATAAATATACAATGATGTATGAAACACAACAAAACTTTATTATGTTTTTTATTTATTAGGGCAACATTTTTCGATTCTACAGAATCATCTTCAGGCCCGTCTAAGATACAGTTCCTTACTTAGCAATGTTTAAAATGCGCTGTGGGATCCCACAGCGCATTTAAAACATTGCTAAGTAAGGATATGTATGTAATATGTTTTCTTTTGGGTAATTCCCCGGCGTCACAATGCTAATAGCCGACGTTTCGGAACCCTCTATCAGTTCCATGTTCATAGGCAGGTGGATGAAGATGGAACTGATAGAGGGTTACGAAACGTCGGCTATTAGCATTGTGACGCCGGGGAATTACCCAAAAGAAAACATATTACATACAGGACACGGTGAAAGCTTAAAATCAAGGATATGTATCTTAGAAGGGCCTGAAGATGACTCTGTAAGAATCGAAACATGTTTCCCTAATACAGTAATAAACATAATAAAGTTTTGTTGTGTTTGACAGCTACATCATTGTATATTTATACTGGCGAAGATAATTATTATATTTCATTACGAAGGTAGAGCAGTTTTACTAATGGGTTACAGAACTACTTCATGTTAGAGTTACTTTTAATTACACACATCTGTATGGAACTTCTAGTAACTGACACTGTCTATAAGCTTAGTCCCTTGGTATATGGTCGACATTCAGTGCATTAATCAGGTGAATACACTATCATTACCAACAAATGCACAATAGTATTTTGATGTAGTATAATTACAGGGTATCCTTCAGCATGCTTCGCCCATTATGTGGTCATCTTCAGGGAGGTATAAACACGAATACAAGAGCGTCAGAACCATTCCGCCATTAAAAATGATCATACAGTCGGAGTATAAATTCACTAGTTCAAAAGGTAACTAATTTGCTTTGTACGTTCATCATTGACTACGGTTGTACATTCCCAGTATATACTTGGCATTAGTATATTCACATAATAACAAGATATTTGACACATATAGTATATTTATCTCAGTAATTAACCAACTTTAGGCACAAACCGTTTTGTTTTACAATATGTTTATTTCATGCCTCTACATGTTTCGAGCACATGTGCTCGAAACATCTAGAGACATCAAATAAACTTATTGTAAAACAAAAATTTTGTTCATCAAGTTGGTTAATTACTGAGATAAATATACTGAGATGCACGGTCAGCCAAACGTCAAAATATACAGTATATGTTCTTACTACTATCACAGGTTGGTGGATAACTACATTTTACCATCTATGCGCACCCTCCATTTAGATGTGGTATACTTAACAACGTGTTATCTCTTTATTTTAAACTAATTTTTGGAATGACCTTTTCAACTCTTGAATTCATAATCTAAATATGTGATTATTTTCAGTGGTAGAATGGTACTGAAACTTTTGTAAATGTACTTGTATTCTTTTTTTGTATCTCCCTCAATATGGCCATGAAGTGGCCGCATCATGTTGGAGGATACCCCTTCATAAAGCTACATCAAAATTCTATTGTGCACTTGTTGGTACTGATACTGTATTCAAGCTTAGTTTCCTGTTCTTACATGCAATTTCTACGTATAAACATAAGTTTAATTTTGGTTTTGATTTCGTGGGTTTCGTTCTTATTCTGTTGTAAGCCCTACACACATTTTTACTGTTGAATCAGCGAAGGATTTTGTGAAGAGAATTGTGGTTTTTGGCTTGTTATGAATATCAAGTTAAGGGGCCCCTTTAGATCTTGGTTGGATTCACACCTCATTTTAATTGTAACATACCTTGTCAAATTAGTTAAATCTTTTCCTTGATAGACTGGATATTTGTGAAGAATCTGAAGGAAATCTTACGTGTTCTGTGCTGGACGTTAATGATTGTTTGGGTGTTTGCTGGAGGAAACTTCCATTTTAGACTTTAGGTAACCCCTTGTTTGGATATTGACTGTATTGTAAAACATAATTATTTTAGTTATTTTTAAGCAGCAGTTAGTTAAATTCAAGGTTCAGTTTTGGTAATCCTCCTTTGTAGTCCCGGAGGTAATTTGTTGTCTTAAGAGGAGCTATATTAATCCTTATCATACAGCATTTTTTGTTTGGAATTATATGATTTTGGTCTGTTATCCATTTATATGTAAGTTTAGCCTCAGTTTATGCCGTAAATATAGAACGGGCGGGAGGGTGGAGCAGTTTGTACACTCCATGTTGTATGCAACATGTGTAATCAGCGTACGCAGTACATCCGCTTACCAGCTGGGTCTTGTCAGTATGTGTACACTAAAGCGGTGTACGATTAGGCAAAATGTAGCGCCGACATCAAGTTGCCAGCTTCTTCCTGTTGTCAACATGCGTCCTACTGAGTGAACATTTACAGCCTGTTTGCGTTCTACGGAGAGTAAACAGCTTGTGTTTTGTTACAAAATGATACTTCACCGCGGACATTTTGATGCCTGTGTGACCGACCGACGACGGTGACAGTGTTTGCGCAGTTTAAGGTGTCTGCTGCCCGTCTTCCGTTCTTGGACCCTGGGGTTGTGGGTTTGAATGCCACTCAGGGCATGGGTGCATGTGTCTTGTTACGTGTTCCTGTAATCTGATTATGTGTAGGCATTACGACGAACTGATTACACCTCCAAAGAATCCTACCAAATACGTGTAAGATATATTAACCCGCGCTGGCCACTAGGGGCCTTAATGTATATCAGACACGGCAATTCGTGATCGAGTAAATGAGAAGAAATTTGATGCGTCCTGATTTATTTTTTGTTCATGTAGCGATATTTTCGGCGGCTCGGAATATACAATGACGATTGAAAGTATTGTTAAGTATCGATATAATTTCATCATCGTGATATAAGTATTTGAGCTTAAGCAACAGTTCGTTACAGCTTGGTGGGTAGTGTATGTCCCACCAAGTTTTACACTGAAATCTGTGCAGTGTACCTACAGAAAGTATGAGTTCATTATGATTCTTGCGATGAACAGCCATTGTTTCTTTGTACAATATTTACCGACTGTTCTTTCTAATGCAAGCACTTTGTGTTTTATGTGCGGTACCAACTGTATCCTTATATATATGTGTGTGTGTGTGTGTTTGTGTGTGTTAAATGTGGATACATATTAGCCTCCAAACCGTTTGGTCATTTTACTATTCAATTAGTGTAAGTGACAATAGAATTAGTAGTAGTAATAATAGAATTATTTTTGTTAGTAGTAGTAGTAATAGTAGTAGTAGTAGTAGTAGGTGTGGTAGTGATACTATTGGTATAAATATTAGAAGAAGCAGCAGTAGATCTTAATTCTGCCTAAACCCAGTCAGTAGCCTTAGGCTCCAGGTCCTACAACATGCCTTAAAGGCAGTTGAACTGGATGCAGTTTATTCTTGGATGTACTAGTAAAGAAGAGTAAAATATTTTTATGATGTAAGTGGTTTATTATGGGTATATCTTACGTCACGAAAGAATCCCACGACATAAACTGGAAGTTTGAGGTCATGCCAAACTTTTTTACGATCGGAAACGTCCATATTTTTACCACTGGAAAAGTTTTTTTTTTTTGGGGGGGGGGGGGGGGGAGGAATGTGGGGGTGGTAAAAACTTACGTTTTTGTTTTCCT
>Ga0123354_10004107_pt1 | contig 20490 bp, 18 predicted proteins | sample TergutLab28metaG_2_FD_97872 | JGI IMG/M metagenome (GOLD analysis project Ga0123354, IMG submission 97872) | Labiotermes labralis P4 segment gut microbial communities from Petit-Saut dam, French Guiana - Lab288 P4 | ecosystem: Host-associated > Arthropoda: Insects > Digestive system > Gut ...
CCAAGTCAGATAGTCTGCGTAAGTATAACGTTTTTTCAAGTCTAATGCTAATTCCATGATTTATCGTATTACAGATTTCTACAAAGATAGATTAAAAACTGTAATTATGCAAATATTTGACATCATTTATGGATTATTTTGTCTTTGCCGGCTTGACCTGCAATCTCCTAACCTTTCCTGATTCTACAAGGTGACCCGTAAGCAACCACATTATCAGGAATATCGTGAGTTACTACCGAGCCTGCGCCAATGACCGACCATTTTCCTATTTTAATGTTTGGAATCACAACCGTTCCCGCACCGACGAAAGTTCCCTCGCCCACCGTCACATTTCCGCAAAGCGTGCTTCTCGGAGCGATATGAACGTAATCTTGAATCATGCAATCATGATCGATAGATGCGCCGGTATTAATAATACAATGTTTTCCTATTTTCGCCGACGACTGGATGATGGAGCCTTGCATAGCGACCGTTCCCTTATCTATAGATGCATAACTCGAAATAATTGCCGTCTTGTCGTATTGAAAGGGACTGAAAACATCTTGATTGATTTTTTCTGCAATGGTTTTACGAATGCGGTTATTCCCTATACTGATTATCAACGGAGAACAAACCTTACCATGAGAAACAGGTATCCCCATAAATGAATCGATCGCCGGATTATCGTCGATGATTCCCGAGACGGTGACATCGTTGGATTTCAGCAGGTCAAGAATAACTTTGGCATGACCGCCGGCGCCGTAGAGATAAGCGAAATTCATTGATTACTTATTTAGATGAAATCTACTTTTTGCATCTCAATTAAATACTGTTTGGCTAAAACAGTTCGGTCAAAGTATTGCTTTGCATAGCGATATCCGTTTTCGCCCTGACTCTTTACCAATTCCGGATTTTTTAGATAGATTCGGATTTTTTTAGCAAAGTCTTCCGGATTCTCAGGCTCTACGAATACACCGGCATCCGCTTTCTCTATCAATTCTCTTGATACGCCGTCGATAGCCATTAAAATGGGTTTCTTGCAAGACATATAATCAAAAGTTTTGTTGGAGTATACGGTTTTAAATGTATCTGCCTTTTTCAATACAGAAGTTCCCATATCAGAAGCAATAATGTATTTCAATACTTCTTTTTTCGGAATAGGATCTAAAAAGATAACATTACTACATTTCACCTTTTCAGTTAATCTAATTAGTCGTTCTTTTTCCATCCCTTGACCAATCAAAAGAAACAAAACAGGGCTATCTTCCAACAACTTAGCAGTTTCAATGATTTGTTGCAAATGATTGGCAACGCCATGAGCGCCAACATAAGTAACCACGAATTTATCGTTATAACCGTTTGTTTTTCGGAATTGTTCTTTGTCAAAATTTTGCAACAAATCATCCGAAAGTGAAAAATCGGCGGCATTAGGTATAAAAATTACCTTCTCCGGCGCTACATTTTTTTCTGTTATTAATTTTTCCCTAAAAGCAGGGGTTAATACATTGATTAATTCGGCTTTTTTATAAATAAACCGTTCAAAGGCATAAGCCGATTTGATTAATAATCGATTCTCCAACACGCCTGTATCGATTGCCGATTCCGGCCATAAATCACGTATTTCAAACAGCAATGGAATTCTTTTGGTTTTCGACAGTAAATAAGCAGTAATACCCACAAACAAAGGCGGAGAGGTTACAACAATAATATCAAATTTACCTTTCAGTTTAAACAATCCTGCAAACAAAGATGAAAAGACGAAAGAAAAATATCCCCACATCCTGCCTGCAAAACTCGAATTATAGGATTCGGAAACATGGCACCGCCATACGGTAATAGTTCCTTGCTTTTTTTCAACAATAAATTTTCCTTTGTATTCAGCGCGTTTTTCGTTTCCGCCATAGTGCATCATACCCGCTAAAACGGTTACTTGATGACCCTGTTCTGTCCAAATTTTAGTGATTTCATTGAAACGAGTACCCCCGAAATCATTCTCCTCTAAAAAATATTGATGAATAAGAAGGATATTCATTATTCAATAATAGTCATTTTTGTATTAATCTCATTTTCTTGAGCGTTTGCGCTAAAAACAATTTGATCAATCATTGCTTTTTGTCCATAATAATGTGAACAGACAGATTTTTTAATAATTGACGGTTGATTGGAATCAAAATGCAATTTTTTTACATCCGGCGTATGCCATAGCTGTTTCATGCGAACGAATTCAGGTTTATTTTCAATTCGGTCTTCAATAAACCACTCCGGTTTATTTTTCATTTTTCGAACGATTCGTTCATGAATAATCGAACCGGATAATTGACGAAAACAGGAAACTCGTCCTTTCAATTCAAAATAATCCTGTTCTTCTTTTATTTTCATATCAACGGCTTGCGACCAGTAATACCAGATAAACCGAGCGCCTTTCAACATTTGATCCTGATTATCTAACATTATCGTATTATGAGATGCTGTTCCCATAAAATAATCCAAATCCTCTTTATCGGTATTATATTTATAAGTACCTCCATCCATGAGAATATTCTCTCTTTTATACCATACATCCAAATGTAGGTTATCGGCATGAGCCGGACGGTCTTTATGCCGCCCGCATCGAACAAAGGTCATGGTATCCGTTTCCCTGATAAGATAATATCCCCCGGTATCAAAACGAAGAATACCAAATTGTTTTTTTAAGGGGTGAAAACTGGAAGAAGAACTTTTACCATACCAGAAACTATCTTCTGTGGCTGCTGAATATAATGATTCTCCTGTTAACAAAATATGCAGTGCATCCAATTGAGGGCGATAATCAAGGTAATCACTGTCGGATAATTTGAAAAACAGAGCGCCATCATTTGAACCATAATTGGGTAGATAGCCATTGCTGTCTTCCTGACATTGATATAAGAAATTTAACGATTGATATGATTTTTCATATACACAGTTATCAAATTTATCACCATTGAGATCTGAGATTCTTATTGCCCATGTTAGCAATTGAATAACTACCCGGTGATAATTCATACTAAATTGAAGAAATGTACCATCATCATAAATCTGATAAGCAATTTCCTGTTCAAACCATTTTTTCCCTTTTTTTCTCCATAGAGAAGAATTAGGAAATTGAGGAAATAATGCAGTAACCATATACAATGTCAGCGTTTCAGTTATCGCATGATTGTTCCGTACCGTAATCCTTGAAAAATTGATATTGTGATATATATGATGCAATTGCCAATAAATAGATTGAATTATCTTTGAAAAGAGCGCGTCCGTCAGATGTGGTGAATTTTGATAGAAATACAAAGCAAAAATCCAGTTGAGTATGCGCAAAGAAATTTCCTGACTACATTTATAATTGGGACCGCAATTGAGCGGATTTTTCTCTATCCAATCCGTTATTTGCTGAAATACAAACTGCGAATGGTCTTCTTCGAAATGATAATCATAACGAACGATTGTATATAAAAAAGAAAATCGGGATTTTTCCCACACATATTTGATATCTCCTGCTTCTTTACTGTAATCGTTTACCTCCGTCCAATGTTTTTGAATATCATATTGGAATCCGCTATCAGGATTGGTTATCCAATCGTAATCGTTCCCTAAATCGAAATATTGATAGTTAAAGAATTGAATTTTACCCGACAAAATGTTGTCAAATGCTTCTTTCAAGATATTATTTGGCTTCTTTACCAACGCAATCGTTTCCCGCAATTGAAAGAAAAACGGTTGAGGAGACGCTTTCCATTCTGCAAGACTCAAGGAATGAATCGGTTTTGGATTGATTGGAAATTTTAGTTTCAAGATGCCGCTCTTTCGTTGCAGTTCATAAAACAACCGATAGGAAACATAACGCATTCCCATATTGACGAACAACTGAGACGATAATTTTATTTTATCTATCAACACGATATAGCTCTATTTCAGCTTAAAATGAATAGGATTTAGAGTAAAATCAGAAATATAATTCGATTTCTTTTTGTGCCAACAAGCCTGATTGAATTAATGTAATTTTTATATTATTCAGATCTTCTGCATCTAATTTGCCTATATATTGACATCTTTTATTATCAATCCAACGGTAAATATCTGAAAACTTGAGTTTTAATTGAGTATTACATGATACAAAAGAATCATGTTGTAAAAAATCATATTTGTTTTTTTTAATTGGAATCTGTAAATTAAGAAGTTCTTGCTTCTTGAAAATAAAATCGGGAATATTTGAGTTAATAAAAACAGAGCAAATGAATATTTTATCTTGAGACAATCCCGCTATAACAAAGAATTTTTCATGATCAATATCGTCAAATTTACCCAGAAATACATCTCCTTTCGACAAAGAAACCAAATACAGATTACCGGCAATTTGCTCATTTAAAGAGTTTTTCAGGTTCATTATTCCGAATATTCAGAAAGTAATGATTGTTCTTCTACATATTTTATGTAATCGTCTTCTCCTCCGGCTTCACGAATAATATTTGCAAAATCAATCGGTCTATTTTGAATCGTATTCCTCCATGCATAATCATGAGACTTTTCCCTTATTTCATCCCATGACATATCACCATATGTTTTCAAATTACTGTCAATACAAGTCAAATCAGTTTGAGACAATTCGGTTAAATCCGGTTTAACAGTTGGTTTTATCATATCCCAATCTATAATTGAAAAATATTGACCAAATTTCCCATCATCCTTATAATAACTATCACCTCTTACAGATTTAAAAATGTCATACAAATTGGAAGGAACAGGACCATCGGTCATTGCAATATAAGTATCGCCCGTAATTGTACGTCCATAGATATTTAAATGTTCTCTATCTGAAAAATAGAGGATTTTGAATATCTTATGAAAATCTCTTCTTTTCAGTCTTCCAGCAATATACAAAACTGCATGGATAGTTTTGTTTTCGTTAAATTTCATTTGTATACTGTTCAACATTGTCATAATACAATTATGATTTAAACTCACTACAAAGATAGGTAAAAAATCGCAATTATTCAAATTTGCTACTTGACTTTAATCCATTGCCCTGTCTTTAGACTCTCAATGCAGGCAAAGCTGGCTCGTGTGGTGTTCACGATACTCTCGAAAGTAATCAACGCTTCTCCTCCATTTAAAATACGCTCGTTTAACAGTGCAAATTGTACTTGATGTCCCTTATCCTGCCTGCTTTTCATTTTGGAAAATCCTTTGAAACCGTATCCTTTCAACTCTTTCCAATTGTCTAAAATTAATGTTCGTTCTTGTGAATACACCTCAATTCGCTCCTTGGAATAGGCTTTACTGCCGTTGGCAAAATAGTTGATAACCGCATTGGTCCCATTTTCATATTTTAAAAGGATAGAAACATTATCGGTATTCTCTGCCGGTTGCGTACCAAGCGCATTCATGCAAACAGCAACAACCTGATTCCCTGCTAAATATGAACATAAATCAATGAAATGACAAGCTTCGCCGACAATCCGCCCTCCACCTGTTTGTAGATCATGCACCCAGACTTCCGGTGGAATGAATCCGGCATTCATTGTCGCAATCATGTTCATCGGTGAAGAACCGAGCAATTGTTTCATTTTTACGGAATATGGAGAAAATCTTCGATTAAAGCCAACGGTTAATGTGATATTTTTCTTTTGCGTATAGCAGTTGATTATTTCCGTCAATTCAGGTTCATTCAAGCATAAGGGCTTTTCTACAAAGACATGTTTCCCGGCATTTAAACCATCTAAAACCATTTTCGCATGCGCATTGTGGCGGGTCGTAATCAGAACTAAACTCACTTCCGGGTCTTGCAGTATTTCTTTGTAATCGGAAACAGCATATTCTGCACCGGCTTTTTTTGCCAACAACTTGGCGGATAATCCCTGTGCGCTGGCAATGTATTTAATGGATGCCTTTGCTTTTTGCAAAGCCGGAAGCATGGTAGCAGAAGTAAAATTGCCCGCGCCAATAATCCCCATTTTCCCTGTCGAAGCGGTAAAGTTTGCCGATGCAATCTTTATTTTATTACTGATTTCGATTTGTTCCGGATAGACCATAATTGAAGCGATGACGCCTTTCTTCTTCATATCGCCGTAAATCCGGTTGTATTCGTTCAAAGGAACCCGTTCGGAAATAAGCGGTTTGACATCCAACAACCCCGATGCCATTGCATACAATATCGATTCAAAATTTCGCTTTTCAGTCCAGCGGACATAACCCACAGGATAATCCTGCCCTTTGTTTTCGTAGGCTTCATCGTAGCGTCCCGGACCATACGAACAGGAAACCTGAAAGGAGAGTTCTTTTTTGTAGAAATCATCCCTCCGGATATTCAAATCCACCACGCCAACCAATACAATCCGTCCCCGTTTACGCGACATTTGCGCTGCTTGGTGAACAATTTCATCGCCTTTCGCCGAAGCGGTAATAAGAACGCCGTCACAACCGATTTGATCGGTTAATTCCATGACTTGTTTAACGCTGTCTCCGTCTTTATTGGGATTCAGCGCAATAATTCCTTTGGATTTTGCTATCTCAATTTTTTGCGAATCAAAATCAATGCCGATAACGCGACAACCGTTAGCCTTCAACAATTCTGCCGCAATCAAGCCGATAAGGCCCAATCCGATAACGACAATCGTTTCGCCTAAGGTCGGTTGCAGCAAACGTATTCCTTGCAACCCGATCGATCCGATTACGGTAAAGGCGGCTTCTTCGTCAGAAACGTTGTCCGGAATTTTTGCTGCCAGATTTTCCGGAACACAAACGATTTCAGCATGATTGCCGTTCGACGCCACCCTGTCGCCTATCTGAAAGGAGCTAACACCTTTCCCGACAGCAATGACTTTTCCGACATTGCAATAGCCCAAGGGCAAAGGCATTCCCAATTTATTGAAAACAGCTTCGAGCGTGGGCATTAGTCCGTCGGACTTGATCTTTTCCAACACCTGTTTCACTCGATCCGGTTCTCGGCGAGCTTTCTCTACTAAGTTGGCTTTGCCGAATTCCACCAGCATACGCTCGGTTCCCAAAGAAACCAGAGAGCGGGTAGTTTGTATTAAAACACAACCCTCACGCACTTGCGGAGCTGGAATTTCTTCCAAGAGGGTTTGACCTGTTTTGAGGTCTTGAATGAGTTGGTGCATAAAAAGTTCTTAAAATTCTACTTGCCAATATCCCGATTTGTTGTTTCCTACACGTTTAATCATCCCCATTTTTCTAAGCTTATTCATATTATCTAAAATTTTTCGTTTCGAAATACCTATCGTACAAGCGAGTTCATTCATCGAAACATTCTTATTCTTTTGGATTTCAAACAGAATTTTTGCTAAGTTATCAGATAAATTATTGGGGACCTTATCGGGGACCTGGTTCAATATAAGGTCATTTTTTATCGTCGTTTTCTGTTCCGAATAACTAAATTCAGTCATAAATCCCTGTCCTGTTGCATGAAAATTAAACATCATAGTTGGATAATTGGCAATTGCCTGACGGATACGAATAAAACCACTACCGTATTTTTCGATATCATGCGTTAAATAAAAAGCTTCAGCAAGTTGTTTGTTGCGAGTACTTGCCTGAATACTGCATGGATTGTAAATATACATCTGATATTTCGGGGACGCTTAGTAAGTGATTAGAATTGTTGATCCGCTTAAAATACCGTCCACGGCAAGCAACCGGCTTCACCGGAAATTCCTGTACAGAAAATTCCACCACATCACTTCCCTTATATTCAATCACTTCTGCGTTTGGAATAATAGACGGTTGTGTTTTGGTAGAGTTTCGATGACTTCATCGTTGAAACCGGATTTGAACTCAATATGTTGCGTTTCGATTAACATGATGATATGAAAGTTTCGGACACAAAGACAGTTGTTTTTTGCTTTTTAGATTACATTTATAGAAAAATACATTTGCGAAAAACCATTTGTATTAAAACGCAACCCTCGCGTACTTGCGGAGCAGGGATTTCCTCTAACTGGGTGTTAACTGGTTTGGGGGATTGAATGAGTTGGTGCATGAGAAGTCTCAATAATTCTTGTTGTCTGCAGTAAACTATTCTTCATTAATTACATCATTCACTTGCAATGACGACTTGTTCAACGGTTGAATACCATGACGTTACCGTACTGCGCCTTGACCCGAAAACCTAACTCCTCAATGCGTGAACGGAGTTCAGTACAAGTGTAAGGTTGGCTATCGTACTCAGTGTTGTGCAATTCTACAAGTATCTGTCTACAGAGAGTGAGTGACTGAGGGTCGCGCAGGAGTAGGCCGGCTTCGGCACCCTCGATGTCCATGATCAAAACATAATCAGTAATTCCACGTTCGCGCAAAAGGTTGCCGAGACGTATAACGGGAGCGCTGAATTCGCCGTCTGCAGTTGCCTGCATCAGTTTCGAGGCAGTATGGCTCGAGTTACTACTGAACATCACGGATGAACCCCGCGGACTGCTGTAATCGATCGCACCATGAATGACCTCAGTATCGATCGCGGGTGCATTACGTGTTATATTACAATAAGCGATTTCAATCAACTCTGGATTAGCCTCGACACCGATGAATCGGCCACCTGCCGGCAGACGACGAGCTGCAGCGCTTGCAACAACACCAAGGCTCGTGCCCAACTCGACAATGCACTCTGTGATACACAAGTATCGATCGAGCAACCGAAGTTCAGCGCTTTCGTAGATCCGCCACAGCAGTTGTGCAGGAACCTGTGGACTAACGACGGATGAACGGGTGTCGATGCGGAGACCGTAAATTGGCACCACACCGCCCGTAACCATAGCGATCACGTGTCCGACCGCTGATGAGCATAGGATGTTATCGACCCATTGTTTGACTGCCATGGCTCCGCGGTTATCAGGATTGCGTAGAAAGCTTATGTTCCCATCTTTATTATAACAACGACTAAATGACATAACCTAATTTTTTACTTTTTTTACTTTAATTTTCTTTTATTTTCGATGTTATTTTGTTATTACACAGCATAATTCATAATTTTCATCACTCAAATTCTTATATTTAATACGTTCTTTTCCTTTCATCTATTTGCTCTCAAAACTTTAGAATTCGTCTAATTCCACCAATATACGCTCGATACCCCAAAAATCAGAGAATGAGCAGTTCGTGTTAAGACAATAAGTTTATTAATTATGGTTCAATTTGGGGGGAAGGTGAATGAGTTGAAGCATTAATTATAAATTGAATTAATTTGTCAATTTTATTTTCGACAATAATTTTTGATTTTGAATAATTCTTTTTTTTTAAAATATCAATAACAGCAGTAGAAATTGAGGTTGAGTTCTCTGGATTAAAAACAGAACTTGGTTTTATTACTTCGTACACATATTCTCTATCAGAAGCTATTACGTCACAATTAAACATTATACCTTCAATAAGACCAAGTCCAAAACTTTCAGTTAAAGAAGGATATATTATAAATTGAGATTCTTTATACAAATTTATTGGATTAATAAAACCATGATTAAATATTTTCAGACCTTTATTATTCAAATAAGTAATTTGTTTGATAAGGTGTTCAAATTGGGGAGTAATAGTTAGATGTAGTTCAGGGAAAATACCCTGTTGAGCTATTAGCTCCCAAGCTGTTAATAAATTATCATGGTTTTTATGAGTATTTCCATTACTGACATATAAAAAAGCATCTTCCTTTTTCTTTGAATTACTATCCATTTCATTACTAAACTCTTTATAAAATGGGAATATGATACAATAGGATTCATCCACATTAAGGACGTCACATACTAACTTTTTTACGAAAAACGATTGTACTATATAGAAAGAAGTATTTCTTGATATTGTTTTAATGTATTTTCTTTTCAAATATTTAAATAAACGTTCCCTAAAGCCATAGTTACGAGGTGTTTTTAATAACGAAACATTATGAAAATAAGTATAAACTGGTACTTTTAATCTTACTGTAGGAGGGATATTTCCAAAACAAAAGACAGAAAAAAATTTGTTAGAATTCTTCTTATACCATCTGTGTCTATTCCGTAAATTAGCCTTTAAAAATATCTTCCGTTCATCAGGAACTTTTTTAAAATCATTAATGCAACGCAAATCAAATAAATAATAGGGATTGATCCCTCTTTTTTCCAGTTCAGAGACAAGATAATCTAAGAGAACTTTTCCGCCGCTGTTGTTGATGTATAAAGAGTCAATTAACAACATATTTGTTTTATGAAATTTTCTAAAACCGATTGATTGCTAAAATTTTTCATTGCCAATTGTTTACTTTTTCCCCCCATATTATACCAGTCTGTACGTCTGTGCATGATGTTATCAAAAGCCCTAATAATTGATTCTTTATCATAAGGGTTAAAAATATAACCATTTTCACCATCCATGAGCGCTTCGTAATGATTTCCGCAACACTCTGAAATTAATAACGGTAATTGCATTGTTATAGCTTCAATTATAGTTAAAGGACTCTGATCGGAAAATGAAGGTAATAAAAATATGTTGGCACGCTTGTATTCTTCTATCACTTCTTTAGTAGTTAAATTACCTAATAGTTTAATATTATTGCCTAATTTATTACTTCTAATAAAATCAATTATTTTTCCTTTATCACTGCCTTCTCCGGCAATTCTTAATTCTATTCTCATCAATCTCTCAATTCCGACCGCATTAAAAAAATTCAAAATTCCTTTGTATTTTTCCTCCAATCTGGCAACAAATAATAAAACCGGATAATGATTTTTGTCTCTTCTTAATATTTCATCCTCACCTATTATAAACGAAGATTGATCTATTAAGTTAGGAAAATAAATCACATTAGAAGGCACTATACCCCATCTTTCAAAAGTGAGTAAGGACATTCTACCCGGCAGTAAAAAACTTCCATCAATTGTATTAAAAACAAAACTTCTCAATTTTGTTTTTATATATCCGCCTTTTTGAGAACCCAAAGACAAATAATTTGCTTCCGACCAGATATGTAATTTGTTTTTTAAGATTCTTAATCTTTTTAATAATATAATAAACAGAACATTAAGATTGTTCCAACTTCCGCCAAGTATTACTTCTTGATTTTTTTGTTTAAGTATTTTTTTTATAATATCTATATTGAAATGTAAATGATAACCCCATTTATAAACGTAAAATCCATTATCAATATAGTAATTAAAATGAAAATCTTTTTCATTTACTGTCCAATTTCTGCCGGCTTCAGTAATACGCATAATATACACAGTAAAACAAAATTTTTCAGAAAGACTAAGTTCTCTTACAATATTCTCAAGATTATTGAAAAGACTTATTCTGTAAGGAGCTATTATATTTTGTAAAAAAATAATCCGTTTCTCCATTGTATCTTTAACGATTTAGTGACCAATAAAATTCCACAATTGTCTAACTTTTTTATTCCAAGTATTTTCTTCTTCAAAATGTTTTATTTTGTTTGAATAGTCATATAATTGTGTTTCATTCCAGTTTATTACTTTTTCGATAGTCTTTTTCAAGGCATCTACTGAATCTTCTGTTATTAATAGATAATCTTTATAAAAAGGAGCTATACCTTCTGTATAAGTTGATATAATAGGTTTTCTATAAGAAAAATAGTCAAACAATTTAGATGGAAAATTATAATTATTTTCTTCGTTGGATGTTAATCTTGGATTTAGAAAACAAAATGTTTGATTATAAAGAGTATTTAACTGTTTTTCAGAAACTAACCCATAATATTTAATACGTTTATCACATTTCACTTTCTCGTCAAATCCATCGAATTTTCCTTTTCCGCATATCCATAATTCTATATTTGAATTATTTATTTGCTTGAAAGTCTCAATCATTAATTCTACTCCATTTTCTTTACGAATAGCTCCAGAATATAAAAATATTTTTTTTTGAGAAATTAATCTTTTATTTATTTTTAAATTGTAAATACCTCCATCAAAATGGAACTTATTTTTGAATTTTGAATTTTTATATGCGTAATATGATAAATAAATATGGAAATCAGCATCACTAATCAATTCGTTTTGCGTGCTTGCGTCGGCATATATACAACTCCACTTTATTCCATATTGTTGTAAGTATTTTGCAATCGAAGAAAGTTGTTTATTATAGGTTATTACATGAGTAATATGTGTGATATCTAAATTTTTTTCTATAAATGCTTTGTAAGTTCTATTTAACGAATGGCTCCTTATGGTTGGAACATTTATATAGGATAATAAATATACAGGGGTGCTATACTTGAAATAATGATCTGTTGACAAATAGATTTTTCCTTTTGGAAATAAAGGCTCGTTTATATGATATAAAACTATACATTTATCAATGGATATCAATTCTTTCAATAAATGGTTACACCATTTATTTGCAGCAATACTCAATGCGTTATATTGCTTAAAATATTTTTCTTTAAAAATTGGAGCTAATAATACTATCATTATATTTTCTTTGATTATGTAAAGAATAGTAATTAGATAACAACAAAATAAATAAAAAACTCATCCGGTATATAATTAGAACACCACTGGAAATTGCAAATAAATTTATCAGCATCAATAAATAGACATTTTTATTTTTTAAAGTTAATAAATACCAATAAAATAAGGCGATTGAGAATAAACCTATTAAACCAAAAGAATAAAAATAATTGCTTGTTCCTGAATCAAACATGCTTATTTTATATATAGAAAAAGTATTATCTATAGTAAAATTTCCCAAAAAGAAATGTATGATATCCAAATTAGGCTTATTGAGGTAAGTCATTAATATATTTAATTTCATACTAAAACTACCTCTTTCCTGAAAACCTTGATATATATTAAATACTCGAAATTCTGATAAATTCCAAATATTAAAAACCAAGGAAAAAAGCCCAAAAGCAATTATTGAAACGAAATACTTATATTTCTTAGTTAAGAAAAAATATGTAAAAATAACCGATAGGAACGTTATTACTCCCGTTCTACTTCCGGTTAACATAATAGAAATAAAGAAAACAGTTGAAATAAATGTCATGAATAAAACTTTTTTATTATAATTTTCTATAATAAATACAATAAATAAAAGGCTCAAATATTCGGCACAAATATTCGGATTTCTGTACAGACCGGCGTATCTATAAGATTCTAAGTCCTGTATGGAAGTTAATTCTTTTGCGTATTCCGAATTAAAAATCTCTCTAGCAGGATATATTGCATCAAAAAAATTGATAGCACCCGTTATTCGATAGGCAATAGAAAACTGAGAAATTAAAATAAAAGATAAAGCAATATATAATGTAATATCTTTAATTTTTTCATATTTGCAAATAGGAAAAAACAGAAATAATAAAACTAAATTGAAAACTCTGAAATTATTTTTAAAAGAACTTTCTTCATTAATGTTTACTAAAAAGCTAATTATTATAGAAATAAATATAACTAATGAAAATATTTCTCTTTTCTTACCTTTTTTTATAAATAACAAAAAAAAGAGTAAGATGAATTGTATAACGAATCCAATTGTTGTTGGAGGAATCAAGAGTACTATTAAAAAAGAAAGATTAACGATGTTGTTGTTTATAAATCGGATCATTGTTGTTTCAATAATATATTAATTAGTTAATACTCTTATCATAAAATACGTTCGCGATCCCATGAAATATTATTCTTAATTACTTTTGCCGGAATCCCGCCTAAAAGTACTCCCTCTTCAGAAAAACATTTTGTAACAACACTCCTCGTTGCAACTACAGAATTGTTTGGAACAACAGCCCCCTTTAGAACTGAAACTTGTGATCCTATCCAAACGTGATCACCTATTACAACCTTTTTTGCAAAGTTTATCCTTTTACCAGAAATATTATCAAAAATACTATGTGAATCCCCAGTTCTGATTTCAATACCTTTTGCAAACATGCAATTAGTCCCAATAGAGATTGAAGTTTCGTTTTCAGTTACAGCCAAATGAGCATCTCCAATCCCTGAATTTTTACCGACACAAATCAGATTATTATTATCTTCTATCCACCATGAAGCATAATGATTCGCTCTTACTTTTTCTGATATCTCAATCCGATTGTTATTCCCTTTTATAAAAATAGATATTCTCTCCAAAACACATTCATCTCCAATGAAGATCTGATTATTATTACCAATAATCTGAATTGAAATATTGAATAGCATACTTTTTTTGCTAATTAAAATAATATTTCCTTTTCCCCATATTCTTTTTGAGGAGACACTAAATATGCTTCGATATTGTATTTTTTTTGCAAAAAAATACAATATTTTATTTTTCTTAATTAGATTAATTGGAACTTTCATTTTAATTATTTAGAATTAATCACATAAACCGCTGTGATTTTTCTCTATTAGAGTTTATATTCAATAGTTTACATATACATTGATTTTCAGTTACATAAAATTTATTATCTTGTTCTAAAATAGCTTTACAAAAAGAGAAATAATTTAACCTCAAAAAAAGTAAAGTTATGTATACGGTCAATTTTATAATTGTTTATCTTTTTTGCCTCTCTCCCTCACTCTGCTTTTCTCTTCACCTCCAATGTAAAACTCATCTACATGAATCATCTCTTCTTATTGGATAATGCCTACTTCTTTGCACAGCTTACTATACTCTCTACTTGAACTTCTATCAGGTCATTGGGTGCAGTCCAACTTCTATACTTCATATAGCCACATCATTTACAATGGTAATCTCCTGATTATCACTTTATTTTAAACAAATAACGATACAATCTTTCTTACGCTAACGATATTTGCAGAATTCAATTGAATTCACTTCTTAAATCTTCCCTTTTTCACTCTACATATATTGCTATTTGAATATTTTAACAGTGGCTTAAACGTTTAATTCTATAATTGAATCAATGATGTTTGCAAATGTATCTCTAAATGCATTTAATGAAAAATGCGATGATGCCCAAGAATAGATATTCTCCCTCAAATCTGACAAATATATATTATCGTAATTACTAAATTCAATTATTTTTTTCGTCATATAATCTATTTGGTAATCTTCAAAGAATAATGCATTGTTTTCTAATTTATTAAAGCCAGCATCTCTCATTACAATAGGAATGAGTCCATGTAGCATTCCTGTGACTACACTAGTAGAACAAGCTTCCGAACATGAAGGCAAAATAATATAAGTACACTTATTCACAATTTCAAGAAACATATTACTTTGAATATCGACATAACCACAATCATGTATGTTATTTTGAGCTAAATAATTTAAGAAAGCGCGGTCTTTAGAGTTCAATCCACAAACGTAGAGATGGAAATCTGGTTTTTTGGAAAAGATATCTACTAATAGGTCTAACCCTTTATGAATTGCTCCTGACGACCCCATCCATAAATATTTTTTTTTACATAAATCATGATTTTTTTCTGCAAATACAAAATTAGTATTTACTAAACCTGTTGGAAAAATGGAATAGATTTTATTATATTGAGATTGGAGGGGCCAAAGGTCGCTCATAGTTATTATATGATCATATTTTTTGCTTAAATGAATTTTTGTATAAAATCTCCCGCTTCTTGTAAATTTGACCTTTTTATTATGTCTCATATAATAATAGTCTTTTCTCTTTACTTCTTCTTCTTCAGAAATGATTGGATGATTTTCAGTCATGTAGAGAATCGTTTTTGCTTGAGGCTGTAATAGGCTCATTTGATAAAAAACTTCTCCAAATCCAAAAATAATGTCATATTTGATATTCTTGATTTTATTTATTTGAATGCAACTGTTACAATTAACTAAATCAATACAATACCCTCGTTCTGAAAATATTTTTAACATTTCATTTATTTCAAAATAATGTGTTCTTCCTATAGGTTTCGTTACATCGAGTTCAAATAATGAACAAAGGTACGAAATCAGGATTCTCGGCTGAGTAAGATTCAAGGGGTTTATATTTATATTCCTTATCAAACTAATATACATAAAGACTCCAAACTTCTCCAATATTTTCTTTATCAATTTTTTAATCATATGAAACTATTTTTCATTACAATTTTCATCCATTTTATAATATTTATTGCTGAAAGTTTTAATTTAACATAATGAATAGGGAAAAAATAAAGAAAAGGAATCTGCAATATATAGAAAAAACTATTTGTATGGTAAGCACAATAACATAATTCTTTTTTGTAATGAATCAATTGCTTATCAAATTCTTCATTTTCTGCTCTATCTAATTTCTGAGATAAAAGAAGAACATAAGATACGGATTGCCATCTATGTCTCATAATGATACTCTCATTTTTTCTTCCAAAATTGTTTTCTCGAATAAATTGATTATTTAATTCTACTATTTTAAGAGCAGAAACGATTCTTTTTAAAGAAATAATATTTGTTATTGACCCTTTTCTATCTGTTCGATAATGATAGCCAATTATAGGACAATAGACAATATCTTTTGCAAAGGCAAATGCCTTTATATTAAAATCCCCATCTTCATGTAAAACCCCTTCTTTAAAAGCTAATTTCATACTATATAAAAAATTTCTTTTATACAAAATATTCCAAACACTATATAAAGGACTGATTTTCATAAATTTAAAACCCGAACAAGATTGTCCTGGAATTATTTCAACTATTGTTTTTCGTATTTCGTTCTTGAAATGAAAATATGCATCAAATACTATTAATTCTGACGAACAATAATTCAACCTCTTCGATAATTTATTAATAAATGAATCTTCTATCCAATCATCACTATCCACGAACCATATATATTCTCCTGTTGCAACCATTATTCCTGTGTTTCTTGCTGCAGAAAGTCCTCTATTTTGCTCATGTTTCAAAATATGGACTTTGTAACCGTTAGGATGAATATTTATTATTTGTTGGGCAATAGCTATACTATTATCCGTTCCGCAATCATCAACCAAAATTATTTCGATATCCTGATAGGTTTGGTTTAAGACAGATAACAAACACCTTTCGATATAAAGTTCGACGTTGTAAACAGGGATGATTATCGATACTTTCATTCGTGAATAAATTCTACATTATCAACATCTGCTAACCATGTGTCGTAAAAAGAACTGTTTTTTCCATATGAATTGTCAAACAATTTAAGAGGTTTTTGCAATAATATTGAAAGAATAGCCCCATGCAAACGGGTAGTATATATATATTTGTATTGACTTAAAAATTCAACACCCAATCGTATTAGAAATGATTTATATATAATTTCTACATATTTATCTGTAAAAGTCTTATATGGATTTTTTGATGAGCTGATAATATGAAATAATCTCTGTTGCCAATACTTTTTTGGCCAATCATGTGTTTCAATCTTTTTTTTCAATATAAAAGAGTGCTCATAATCTATTTTTTGTGAAATTTCATGGTCATTTCTCTTAAAAAAAAGTATATCTTTTGTCTCATTTACTTTATATCTATTTAATCGTTTTTGATTTATATAAAAAGCCATATCCGGCACACAAAATATCGAATTAGAAAAATGTTTTTGTAATAACGCGTATGATTTTTTATCCCGTGCGCAAATAGTAAGATTTGTATGTTGTGACATAATTTCTGCATCTTTTTTTAGATATTGTTCATCATGATAATAAACTGTTTGAGGAAAAATAATTATTTTATTTTGAGGATACTGTCTTATTATATCTAAATGAAAATCTTGTAAAAACCGCCAGGTATCTCCAAAATTTCCTCCTCCGTGAATTAAAACTATAACATTATTGGGAATCTTTTTATATCGGTAAGTTCGAAAAGAGGATTTGTACAAACATTTGTAAGGTAGTGTTCTAAGAAAAGCTTCCTCTCCTTCCCATATTAATAAATCTCCTATGTTCGAATGATAAGGTAAATCTAAAAGTATATAGTCTGAATCAATTAATGGTGTTAATTCTTCAAATATTTTATTTCTTAACTCTTTTATTTTTTCTTGGTAATTCATAATTATGTTATTTAAGAATTTTAATAGCTCTTCGGATGATTTTTCGAATGTTTTCGGTTATAGTCTGTATAATACATAAATCAAACACTTCAATTGTATTATTTTGAAACCAAGATAAAACTTCTTTTATTTCTGTATTCATACCTTTTGCCTTATCAAAATCCAACCCGGATTTTCCCCCATAATGGTATAAATATTTGTTATGATTTTTTATTGCCAATATAGAGTATCCATCTTTGAGCAGTTCTGCTTGTATTTTTGTTATTCCCCACCACCATTCAAAAGATTCGTCTAATTTATACGTATCATATAAGTTTTTATCTATTAAAAAGCAATATCCATCACATCTTGAGGGGCCTCCAGCATATCCGTATGAAATAACATTATAATTACCCGTTTTTTTATATTTTAGTAATTGATATAACCAATCAGGATGGTTTATTTTAATATCGGAGTTCAAAAGTAGAAGAAAATTACTTTCTTTTGATGCCAAATTCGATGCCAAATTATTACCTAAAGAAAATAAGGTATTTATCTCTGATAATTGTAATTTATCAATATATCCTCTTTCTTTTAATCCATACAAAATTCTCTTTGTTTCTTCGTCTGATGCATTATCAAAAACAATGATTTCCATAATGTTTCTCTCTTCCGGTCTTGTAACCTCATTAAGAGTGACTATTGTTTCCTCAACATATCTCGGAGCATTATGAGTGAGAATCAAAACACTAATTTTTCCGATCATGTAAATGGTTGAAAAATTAACTTTAATTTTCTAATAATTATATTTTTCATGTTTTTATCTAAAATCATGAAATATCCAATGACAGAAGATGCAAATACATGACTAATAATAACATATAATAATCTTTTTATGCCCATCGGCATAAAATTATGATAAAGAATCGGTATTATTGAAATTAATATTGCGGAGATAAAACAAATTATTATTACTTTTATGTAAAATTTAGGAATTGATATCTGTGGAACATTTTTATGCAATGCCCAAATATAGATTTGGCAACCTAAAAATGTAATTAAAAGATTAATTATAAAAGAACTTACGGGTGAAAATCCTATACTAAAAAATACATAAGAAATTGGTAACGCCAAAATGTAAATTGTACTTATAGAAGTAGTCATTCTTTTTATTTTTCCAGTTGCTTGAATTACAAACTGAACAGGTAAGAATATTGAAGAAATCCAAAATGATAATAAATTTAGCTGACAAAAGGGAACTGCATATTTGGGAACCTGCTTTAACCAGATTTGTAGTATGAAATGATTTTCTAAAATCAGTGGAAATGAAATAATAAAAATAAGGAAAAAAGAAAATTTTGACGTGTTTATCATTAAATTCTGTAGTTTTCCTATTTCATTTGACGCATAAAGTTTTACAATTTGCGGACGTACAGCAGTTAAAAAATTACCAGCAAATTGAGATGCTACACCCAGTACCTGTGAGGAAATTCCATAAGCGGCATTAACAATTGTTCCAAAAAATAAATTCAACAGAATATTTATTCCTTGTGTTTTAGATAAATAACTAAAACTTCCAAATAAATCCCATCCCGAAAATTTAAACATGGGATGAATAATATCCTTGTTCCAAGCAAATTTATAATGAGATTCAGAGAAGTTTTTTGAACAATATATTTTATAAATAGTTGTAATAGTGATTGTTATAGATAGAATTAAAACTGCATACAAAATCAATTTATCAAAATTACCAATAACTAACAAATAAACAATTCCTAATTTTAATAAGCTATTTAAAATTTCCACGTATGCATATACATTCATCCGTTCATGTGCAATAATGATTGCATTATATGGCACTTGCGTAATGTTAATCATAGAGCTGATAATCGACAATTGATAAACCCATCGGGCAGCATTCATCCTTTCAATTGGTACTACTAATTTATTTTCTAACCACCATAGTCCAATGGTTTCACCTAAAATAAAAATGATTCCTGCAATAATGAAATGTACCGTAAGCGCGGCAGAAAAAGTTTTTCTCAGTCTTTCATAATCGTTTCTTCCTAATTCAAATGTTAAAAATCGTGAAGTCGCCCCACTCATTGAAGAGTTCAAAAAACCAAACATAACGATCACACCTCCTACAATGTTATAAATGCCATAATCTTCTACTCCCAAAGTTGCTAATACCACACGAGAAGTATATAAACTTACTCCCATTGAAAGCATCATCCGAAAATAGAGGAACAATGTATTTTTTGCTATGCGTTTATTATTTTCTGAAGGCAATTTATTAATTATTAACTTATGTTTCGCACTTCCCTTCCATATTTTGTTTACAATGGGACTTTAATGATGGGTAGTTTCTTTTCCTTTTATCTATCCAAATAAATCAGAGTGAGTCCTGCTTTCCCACAATATCAAACAACGAATTTTCAAAAGAGGATAACGATTTAAAAAACTTAACTACACTCTTCCTACTACTTCTATTCTTTGTCATACTTTTTGAATTTTTCTATTACAAAGACGATAAACCCGGCCTTCTTCAATATCTTTCAAAGACTGTTCGAGACGTGTCATTTTCGGTTTTTGTTTTTGAAAAACTCCCAAAGACA
>Ga0123354_10004108_pt1 | contig 20489 bp, 9 predicted proteins | sample TergutLab28metaG_2_FD_97872 | JGI IMG/M metagenome (GOLD analysis project Ga0123354, IMG submission 97872) | Labiotermes labralis P4 segment gut microbial communities from Petit-Saut dam, French Guiana - Lab288 P4 | ecosystem: Host-associated > Arthropoda: Insects > Digestive system > Gut ...
AAAAAACCACAAAATTTTTTTAAATTTTTTTAAAAAATTAAAAATTTTTCCCCCCCAAAAAAACAATTTTAGTTAAAAAAAACCCCCCCCCCCCCCCCCCCAATTACACCACTTTCCAGCACCACCATCACTGGGACTGAATTAGGATTTTGTGTAACATAATCACAAAGATTAAAAGCTTGTTATGTTCACTGTTGATGGGAATATCCATCCATCTTTACTGCATGTCCAGCATGTTTCAGCCATCTGGGCAATTATTAAGGTGTTCATTGTAGTACAATAGGAAGTGTCAAAGACTTTACACCTGGTAGTATGAGAACTGTCTACATTAGTGTGATAATTCAGTTGAAAAAATACAAAAATATGTGGAAAAATGTAGGATAACTGTGTATCTCTCTTATTTCAATGGAATATTGCTGAAAAATATACCGTATAAGTCTGGTAAGGTGCTGTATTACAAGTAACAAATTCTCTTGTTCGATATAATAAGTCATTTAAAAAGTCAGATATTACATTCTTGTTAAATGGGAATACTGCTTCCATACATCCAAGTAACATTTTTGTGTGATTAAACTGTATATTATGCAATACACAGTATGAATCCAATGAAAAGAGTTGCTGTTAGACGTGTATGGTGTCAGGTGTGTGTTGAAAGTGAACTTGTCAACATTATGTAAGAATGTAGAAGTCATATATATATATATATATATATAATTAGTTTGTTATTCATCTTATACAATAAAAGTTTTCACAGGTTCATTCTCCAGACATAGTGGGAATGTGCAGTTGTTTCCATAGGAGTGTCAGTAGGTCTGTTGTTGTTGTTGTTGTTGTTGTTGTAAAGAAATGTGATGAAGGCATAGGCCAAGACGATCTTAATATACAAAGACCTTACAATGGAGTTGAGTCATATGGAGAATGTAAAAACAAAAATGAAACCAGTAACAAGAGGAGCAGCTGGAACCATCTCCAGATGATAAGAAATATGTGAACAATGTACCTGGAAAGCATGACATTAAGAAACTACAGAAAATTTCCATATTGGGCACTATGAAATACTCTGTAAATTAATTATGTAAAAGTACAAAACATTTATCATGGGAAATAATGTTACATAAGCCATATATTTCAACTACAGAATATGTGCAGCATGATATACCCTAGGAATATGGTTTGGTCTAGGCATATAAATTGTAAATACTATGTATACAGGTGATAGCAAATAAAAATTCAATCCAATTCTCATTAATATGCTAGTTTAACAGCTTAATGGCCAGTTATAAAACTTACACAAAATAAATACAACAAAATCATAAAAAGACACACACACACCACCCAACAGTAACATAAATGGTTCAAAATATAGCAAATTAAGTACAAATAACTTACTACCAGGGTGCTAATAAGTCCTTAGCCTGACCAGGAAGGAAAGAAGCTCGGAAACATGTCAGGGACGTGCGCAGTTTCAATGACTTCGAGATGCGAGCTGTCATCAAGTTTTTTTTCCTGCAAAGCAAGGCGCCGAAGGAAATTCATGCCATTCTCACAGAAATATATGAGTTTGTTTCCTTCCTGGTCGGGCTAAGGACTTATCAGCACCGCTGTAATTTAAAACCACCAGTCACATGAATTATCAGAGGGTGAACTTCAGTTTAAAATCTGTTGCAGAGTTCCGATTTTCTTAGGAAAACTATCTACGTCTAGCATATCATTCATCAAAATAGACCTGTTGAATATACCAGTATCCTTATGTATGGCATGAGCTGCCGAAGTGCATCTAGCAGAAGGACATTTGCAGCATTTCAAGTCAACATTAAACGATTTATAATATCTGAGATCTCAAGTTGGCCCATGAAGACCAGCAGTTTCCAAAAGGGCAGGGAAAAATTCTGAACTGCTGTAGACATTAAGTAAAAAAAGTATTGATGTGACGCCTCCAAAGGCTTGGAAGTAAGGAATTTCAAGTAAATAGGTCCTTTATATAGTTTCACTGTAAGCTATTGAAAGAGTGACAGTGACAGAGATTAAATAACTTCTGCTGGATGCACTCAAGCTTACCAGCATTAGAAGTAACGGAATTCCACACAAGAGAAACATATTGTAACTTCGATGTAATTAATGTGCAGTATAACATCAGAAGGCTCTGGTAGAGAGGAAAAGGCTACTGTCTGAATTAACCCCCCCCCCGAGCAAACGTAAGTAATCCACATAATGGTGCAAATGCATTTTGGGATGGATAATCACTCCCAGATCTTTCATGAACTGTAGTGTTGGTGACATTGAGCTTCTTGAAATTATATATGTTCCATCCATGAACATAATTTATAATTGAAGTAACAAACTCTCGTGAGGGACTTCATTCATGAAAAATTGTTATGTCATTAGCAAAGAGAAGGCAATTGAATACCTGACCACACCACACAAGTTATTAATGAAAATGCTGAAAAGGAGTGGTCCCAGAACTGGTCCCTGTGGCGCACCATATAACACTTCATATGGCAAAGAAAGTGCTCCGCAGTAACGTACATGAGATATTCTGTTGGTCAAGAACTATAGAAGTGGCTTATGTAACCAGTAGGCAGACCACAGTTATTTAGTTTTTGAATGATCAGTTGGCATGTAACTAGGTCAGATGCATTATGAATATCAAAATAAGGCCTTAACCCTGTCACTGAGGATCAACCAGCGGAGTAATAAAGTCAAGATTCACAACAAGATTGGTAGCGGGTAGATTTGTATTTAATATACTCATGCTGGCAGGGATTAAATTTGAGCTTCATATAGTGTGAAATGTTTTGGGAAGGGTATTGAAAATATAATTGGTCTGTAATTACTCACTAAACACTGTTTCCTTTTATTATAATAATAATAATAATGGACAAACAAGTAAAGGAATGATACCACCTGGTCCATTAAATTCTCAAGACAGAGTTAAACTTTAAGAACAAGATCACAGCTATCAATCCCTTAGCTGTACCAGTCTTCATTTACTGCTTTGGAATTGTCAACTTGTTAAGAAGAGAAATTGAGAAGATGGGTCAAAAAAGGAAAAAGCTTTCAGCTCCTGAAGAAATCCACCACCTGAATGCAGACATTAATAGACTTTAGAAGACAAAGTGGTGGATGTGGATTGGTCGAACTGGAGTCGGCTTATAATGCTGCTGTTGTTGGTTCCAGCGAGTACATTAAGCAAGGCAAAAGCCTTACCAGATTAGTGCAATATATGATGCTGTGAAAACCAAACTCTCTACAAAAAGAAGATAATCTAATAAAGCAAAAATATATATGAAGAAACTGGTGCCCAAAATATCAAGAATCAACTTCAGTCCAGTACTGAAAAAGAGAAGATAGAAGAACTGAAGAGGAAACCAAGGCATGGAAAATTCTACTGGCACCTTGAAAGACCATGAGTAGCTAAAGAAAAATCCATGGCATGGTTATGTAGCTCAGGCCTAAAGGAAGAAATGGAGGGTTTAATGATAGCAGCCCAAGATCAAGCACTCCATATGCAGTATCATCAGAGGAACATATGAAGCAGCCAACTGTCAGTAAATGCAGGATGTGCTATGAGGCAGAAGAACCCATAAAACATATTGTTCCAGGATGCACAACACTTGCACCATCTGAAGACACTAAGAGACACTGTAAGGTGGCTGGTTACATCCACAGGACGATAGGTAAACATATGGGGTTACAGGTTACTGACAAGTACTATGAACATACCTGATAGGGTTGTAAATGTCAACGATATTGCTATAATGTTGGGCATACCATTTATCACAGATCAAACTATACTGGCAAACTGAACTGATATAGTACTGCACGATAAAAAAGAGAACACTTGCCTACTGATCACTATAGCCATACCAGGTGATTCAAACGTTAACTCCAAAAAAACTGAAAAACTATACAAGTACAAAGACCTGAAGCTTGAGGTTGGCAGAATGTGGAAAGGGAGGACAAAAATTGTTCCACTTATATTAGGAACCATTAGGGAGGGATTAGATCAGAAACTTCAGTTGCTTGCAGGCCACCCATTAGTCAAAGAGCTACAGTGGATCACACTTATGGGCACTGCACACATCATTCATAAAGTGCTAGGGTAAACTGCTTTGATCTCTTGTTGAGATCTGGATAATGTTCTGATGTAACAGCCCCTTACCTTTCCTTCAGAATACATTATACTCAACAACCCTAGACAGTTAAATGACAAAACATCAGTTGTACATTAGCACAAAATATACTTAGATATAGTCATAAATACTACTGAGTAGAAAGATAATAGGGCAGTTAGTTTGAGGCTGTATCAAATGAGTACAAAATCTGTTTGAAAGAAGTAACAGGTTTCACGAAAATATCAGTGGCTCTTCACACAGGGTATCAGCCAAAATCATCCTAGCAGAATAAGAATTCTTACAAATTATTGAAAACATGCAAAAGTTCTTAAAATTACAAGTAAGAACTCAGTTACCAGTTACATCCAAAAGGGTTGGGTAACATTTTAAAACTGAATAAACAGGATAGAATTATCAAATTGTATCTTCTATCATACAGGGTCATAACTTTAGCTACTTAAGGAAATCTTTATAACTTACATGGTCATTGGGACAAAACAATTTTGACCTAGGCCTTGAACTTCTATTGGATGTGTTCCAGCCCTTTGGCATCAGTAGATGCAGAATTCCATACAGTTGAAGCATGCATAAGTTAAGGTCTAATTAGTGATAGATAAAACTTCAGTAAATAATTAAAGGTACAGAGGGAGAATGTCATAGTTGGAATTCAGCCCAGCATCTTTATGGATTGGGAGAAAATGTAATCTACAGGTTGCTGAAAATATAATTTTGAATCAATACTTCCAGGTCTTTGGTGATGTCTGCATGGGATATGCAGGAATGACATATTTTATAAATGTAGTACAGAATATTAGTGAAGGTAAATAACACTGGTTTTTCTGCTATTTAATTTTATGAAATTAGCAACATGCCAGCCTTGTTTGAATTTGACATAAAATTGCAGCATTAGCAGTCTTCAGAAGGGTATGTAGTACAAAAACCTTTGGTATTGTCAGTGAAGAATATGTGTCTACAGTTTTCAGTTACATAAAAGATAATAAAGAAGCAAAAGACTCAGGCAGTTCCTTATGGAACAACAGAAAAAGAACTTAAAAAGGTGATGAAAGAATACCTTTAAAAATATGGTGATGATAAGAAGAAAAGGAGGAGGAGGAGGCCAGCAGCAGCAACAACAACAATAACAAGGATAGTGGTGGTGGTGGTGATCATCCTGAATTCTAAGTATTGTAAGGGTTATTGGCTGTGCACCATTTGTATGGTATTGCAAAGATATGATTTCATAATTCTGCAAGATGGCTGTGTCTGGTTTAGTGATGATTACATTAGCATCATCCAGAGAAAAAGGAGCGTACCAAGTATGAGACCTTGAGGAATGTGATGTTGAACTTTACTCCACTTAGATTAAATATTATCATGGGTATTTGGAGAGTTTTATTGCAATTTATTATTTTCTGTTTGTAAGATGTGATGTCAGTAATTTACTGCTGTTTCGCTGTAATCTGTACTAAGCAAGTTTAGTTATGAATTTGATATAATTATCACAGTTAACAGCCTTGGCAAGGCTATAAAAAATTATTTAGGCTTCGTATGTATTATTCATTGCCTGTAATATTTCTTGAGTGAGTTTATTGGTAGGTATGAGTGAAAACCCAGTTAGAAGGGAAATTGGTTTACACTTTGCCCTGTTTGACTTGTTCTCATTTTTGTAGGTGTTTCCCGTTACTGGCCACAAGTAATTTTGAATTATATTTGCTTGGTATATTATGTATTGCAGCTACCAGTAGCATGTAAGGCCTGCCCATGTGGACATAATTTTTTCTCTGCTCGCCGTGCAGTTATAACAGCACAAGCAGCAGAAGTGCGGGATGAGGGCATTATGAAGCGGAGGCGAACAGAGAGAGTGAAGCGAGGAAAACCCAATTATTATGATGCTCTGGAGTATGAAAAACAAACAAAAAAGGTGATCATATTTGGTAAACTCATGTCTCTTTTCAGGGAGCATGAGTAGTGAATTTACACCTGTAGCAAAACCTGAATTTGTACTTTTTATCATGATCCCAAATGCATGTTGTGGTTGATATGCCCCAGAAATCGAAATAAAATTAACAGTAAATGGTGTAGTGTCCAAAGAGTGCAAGAAATATAGTAAAACATTACCTTTTATTGCATACAGCTTGGTGATATTGTTTGTCTACCATGTGTACAAATTTATACATACTGGGCTCTGATGCAAGTCTGGATGTTGCTGTCAAAGAAATAACTCTTAGTCCTTGCAGTAGATGAAATCTGCACTCATCCAACCTCTATCATTCACTTTACTGACTGCATTTGGTAGAAAGTGGAAGTTCTATGGTTTTTGTGTGGCCTTATGAGTTCTTCTAACCTCCTTCATTTGGAATTTACACATTTCTGCCAAAATATTCCCAGAATATCCATTTAACTAACATTGCACTGTGAAACAGATAATTGTCAGTTACCACTCATTCAATAGTAGTTAGTATCAGAGGTGCACAAATCTAAGGCAAATAAATGTTGTACCTTAGCACATTATATTTGTGGGTCCTTAGGGTAGAACTTACTTCATGTCACCCTTTGAACACCTAGAATTTTTATGTGGCTCCTAGCTTTGTGGAGAGTTTATGTACTCCTGGTTTATGTGATTTCCACATTGTTAGTTTATATTTTACAAGAAAATTGTTTTTAAGAGATGTTAGCATAAAATTGTCAAGTAAGCTTATGTAAACTTTTATCATGACTGGATCCTGGGTACTCCAGTGATTGCTGAGATTGAGTAATGAAACTTGGTTAGATACAATTCAGTTGTGTGTGCCTCTGCCCCCCCCCCCTCCTCCAGTGAGTAATGTGAATTTTTGTTAGCTGAATTCTCAAGCATGTGTAGGTCTGTCTCCTACTACTACTACTACTACTACTACTACTACTACTACTACTACTACTACTACTACTGCCACCCAATGCTTTTACTGGCTAGTATATCTGTAACATAAATTATTACATTCTATCAAATTTGTTGTGTTTACCAATGTTTGTTTCATTTTTATCCAAAGCAGAAACGTAATCGGAATACTAGTGATGTTCATGCCGAACAACACAGGAAAGGAGACTGTGTAGAAGGCCAGCATCGTCTTAAAAAGAAGAGGAAAAAGAAAGCTTCTGTTGAAAAAGAGCATGAAGAAAAGGACATTTCATTATCATCAGTCTCACATGAGAATAGCCTTAAGTGTCTTGTTATTCTTGCTGAAATAAACAGAAAAATTGGTTCCACATCATGGAGGGAATAATAGTGTATAATTTACATGTGACACTTCAAGGCAGTTATCTGCAGTGTTCAATTATCAGAAGCCTAATATGCATTATACAGATGATTTTGTTTGACATACAATTTAACAGTGATACTGCAACAATGCAAATTCTGCATGTGAACTGAAGACTGACTTGCTGTGGCTAAATTAATCACCCAGTGTTTTATATACTGGTTTTACTCTAGTATTCTGAACTGTATGATTTATCTATGTATGTGTATTTCAGCAGAATTCATTTGGGACTGAGGGCACCCATTATCACTTGTTCTGCTGCTGAGTTATTCATTTTGAAGATGTTTGTATGAGATAAGAATGTATGCTTTTTTTCCATGTCCATTATACCAATTAGTATTTTGCTGGCAATCATAAGTAACTTAGTTTTATCTCTCACTCTTCCCCCTTCTCCCTTTGTTTCTTTATTTCAACCTCCCCCCCCCTCGGTACAAGGAATATTAACCCTTTACGGACAAAACTGTGTCTGTCTGATTTAAAAACCCAGTCCATACTGCGCAGTAAACTCTCTCTGCCTTGGTTATAAAAACCGATAAGTAAGTTAATGCTGTTTGTTCTGAGATCCATGTGTTAACTTTGATGGGGGAGGATTTTGGTTTCCTGGTCTGTGGCATATGAATATTGATCAAGTTTATATAAATACAATTTAAAATATGGATGTGACAAGTGCACAGATTTTACAGGATCAGCTTCATTGAATATCATCAACATTATCATTTATAGACAATGCTGCCATCATTGTTGTCTTTGTGATAAACCCTCACTTCTAATATGTGAATGTAGTTCATTACGAGGCTTGTCACGTACATTGACTGACATGTTGAGTAAGGCAGTGACTTTTGATTAAAATTCATATGATCTTTCACACTTTGTACAATGTTGTAGAAATGTTGAACACAGTTATCATTATTAATAAAACAAAAGGAACTTACGGCGTGCTAGTGCATGTACAATTTCAATCATTGGGTTTTATTGGGGGGAGGGTGGGAGAGGAATAATGAATATGTCCCTAAATTGTGAATGCTTACTTTTAAAATTCGTGTTGGTAACTTATTTAACCATTTGTGCAGGAATTTAAATGGCCCACTGGTATGTGTAAAGTGGCAGTTTTAGTCTTTTCTGTGTCACTCTCGACCCCCAGTTTGCTGGGAAATTAAAAGATAGAAATGCGTATAAATGGTATGTTGAAAATTAGCACCTGCCTCAAGCCAGGTAGATGTATGGAAAGGTTTCCTGTCTGTCTTCAGTGAACAACAAAGCAAAATAAAATGCCAGAGATAATAAAAGTAATTATGAATGGGACATTTTATTACCAAGTATGGACCATTTAATGGATTGTTACCACCCCCAAACTTTATAATGCTTTAAAGTGCAAAATTTGTTTCTTACTTTTGGGAAAACATTCCACATCATATGTAAAGGTTATGTTAGTGATGCTTGCCACTCAGAAGTTGTGCTTGGCCACAAGAGGTTTTTTTTTTTTTTTTAGGACGGATATTCTTGAAAGTATGGTATGAAGGTTACCTCTAGTGGCATAACCTTCCTGCTTAGTTTAAAGCTTTTGTATTTTAAAAGGGTTAGTAATATAAGTGGATTTATTTGTGCATTATATATTCAGATTTGTTTTAAACTTCTTATGCCTTTAAAACCAAAACATCTTTTGTCTGTCAAACACAACCACGTATTTTCATTCCTTATTTCAACATAGCTACATATTTCAGTCGAATGTTGACCATCATCAAGCTACCAACACAAAATCTCCAAGTTAAGTAAAATATAACGCAGGTATATTCACTCTATATGATCCCATGAGGTCACAATAGATAATGAAATTGTTTACAAGAGATATTACAATATAAATTGTATATAATTTATATTGTAATATTCCATTAATTCACAATAGATACTATAAATTGTAATATCTGTTGTGAACTCATCCCATGGAGTGAATATACTTGCATTATATTTTACTTTACTTTGGGGTTTTGTGTTGGTAGTGAAAGAAAATAAGTGGTAGTGTTTGACATATAAAAGACATTTTGTTTTTAAATGTTCTATAAGCACAACAGTACGTCATCCATTAAAGTGACATGCCTATGTTGATAATGAATGAATTTCCTTGTTGCAAAATGTACTGATGTTGGCCTTCCTGTAGCATTTGAACAGGGGCCAAGCCAAGGTCAGTAAGATAAGGTATATTAATATGTATCAGTCTGAGGATGCTGGACTTTTATTCCCCCAGACAGTTAAGAGGAAAGAGCACTTGATTAGCAGCATTAGTTTAAAGAGCTGAAGGTATGTATTTATCAGCTGATGTCAGCCTTATTCAATCATATGGTGATAATTTTTATTAACCTTTTCTGATATGGTACATTACATTGCAAGTTATCCACTCAAATATATGTTTGCTACACCAGGAACTTAACCAGGACTTTACATAGATTATGTTAGAAGATGAAGGAACTCTTTTGCTCTCCATGACATTCTATTTTCTTGTTTGATTTCCTAATAATTATCCAGAGACATTGGAAGCTTAGAGGATGATGGGCTTATTACACACAGCAAGTGTGTGAAATCTGGTGACTACCCTATGCCCCTTTGACATCCCTACATTTGTTTTGACTATTATACTAACATCAACACTCCATAAAGCATAAATCACAAGAGTCTGATCTAGGCAGTCACCTAGTCAAGAAATTATCCATCTTTATGAAACCTGAATTTTTTTTACTATGTTCACAAGAGCCAGTTTAATCCAACCTCTACCAGTTAGTTTTCTCTTACATTATCTTCCATATTACATTAATTTCATTATTTTTAGACACTAATACATGTAGTATTATATTTTGGTAAGTGTAGTATATTTGTGAAGAAGTGAGCAACCATTAGCTTCACAGGAAGGACTCTGCTGCATGGAGTTAATAGTAGTGAAGGGTGTCTTAACCTCATTGCAAGCACTTGATTGATTAGTACTTGCCCTCCACCCAAACTTCATTAGTGGTCTGGACTTGGACTCTATAGACCATGGTGCATTTTGGGGTAGATATGTGCCTGTTAAAAGTGACTGCCAAGATTTGAGCCAGGGTTATTACATGTGAAACTTGGACTGATAATGTTGCACTTGAGGACTGTCTCATTTCTCCTGAATTGTATTCCAAAAAGTTCTTCATTTTGTCATTATCACTCATAACTTGGGGGTCATAATGTTATCATTTCATTTCCTACAGGATGATATGTATGTAATGGCTGTCTTGTTTTATAATTTATAAGCTTTATATTAAATTGGAAACTGAAAAATAACAGCACTTATCTGCCGAGGAAGAAGATATTTTGGGTTAGTGTAGGTACGTAAGTAAGTAAATAGTAAAAGAGGACTGGAGGAAATTAAGTAGTGAGAAGCTCACCTAATATTGTCTTAGGTGGGCGTGGGTGAGTGTAAGTGCTTAACACAAGTAGCACATGTGCAGGTGTGTGCATAATTTAGACATATGGTGTGTTGAGTAACTGTCCAGGTTTGGCATTTGTTTTTCTTGTCATACATTTCATTAGAGCAGAAGCCTCCATCCATTGTGATTACCAGAAATATTTAATGTTTTACATGCTAAAATTATTTTAAGAGAATAGTGTATGTTCTGTGCCCAAGCACCATATGTGGATTTTCCCATATGTATAATGTTTGGTAATAGATGGGACTTAGTGGTTAGCTTCTCATTCCAGCCATTTACTGTAAGAAAGAGTTCCTGGATGGGAAGTCTATGGTACTGGGCAGGACACAATAGTGGCTGTAATCTCAAGATACTATATGCATTTCCTTTTAGGTTAGCTACATGGAGCAGGTTCTTTCTTTAAAAGCTGATAGTTCACAGGTAGCCAAATTTTGTGCACTTTGTGGAGCATTTATCCACAAGAGTCTAATTTGTCTCTGTCTTGAGTCAGATTAATCCTGTCCATGCCTTCCCACTCTATATCTTGCAGATCTATTTTAATATCATCCCCTCTCATTTGTCTTTATTTTATCACCTTGATGATATTCTGTAAGGAATATGAATTATGAAGCTGATTATTATGCTGTTTTCTACAGTTCTGTCTTACTTACTCTCTCACAGGCCAAAATATATTCTTCAGCATCTTATTCTGGAACATCCTCAATATGTGTTCTTTTAGTTCTTCAGATTAAAGTATATCTGCTTCCCCTCCTTTGACAAAATAAAAATTTAACCATAATGTTATTTGATTCTTAGACTATATTATATCAATTTCTGGGCTTATATTTAGTGTTTTTTGTTATTTAATTTTTGTATTATGATTTCATGTCATGGTAACAGTTTTCTTGTTTTTCATCACTTTGCAGACATTTTAAAAGCATTAAAATGTCCAGTTTACTTAAAGAGGGAAATGCCTTTGATTAACGTTGGCATAGCTATATTTTTTGGCACACAGACCAAGTAATCACAGTGACAGCCCCTAACAGAAATTATGAACTTAAAGAAGTTGCAATCATTTGTTGAATTTCCTTTTATTTTTGCCCTGTAATTTAAAATTTCTTGAGGACAGAAAATCTACTGGCTTTAAAATTTAAAGTATTTATTGTGCTGCCTGGGGCAGCTGCAACACTCGACCCCACCTAGCCACACCCTTGTTGATCAGATTATTGGATTATTTTCAACAACAGCACATGGCTTGGTTGTGTACATTTTCTACCTGCTACTGTGAAACTGTGTAACAGAGTCTGAGCACTGATTATGTGTCATTGAAGCAGCAGTTAAACGAAGTTGATGTTAAGTGGAATTCACGTGTATTAGTGCTTACAGGTTGGTTGGAAATTTATGAAACAGGCTTTGGACTACAGTGGGGGATAGCAGTCAGCAACTTGAGTGTGTGTACAATAATGAGAATTTAATTCCTATCCTGGACAGGGATCTGTATGTCATCATTGTGTCCCTCGTACTGCTGGATCTCACCCAGCATCCTGTCCTTTGGATACTGGGGACTTTTCTAAAAGGTGTCAAGGGTAGTGAGCGAAGCTGGTAAGGTTAAGAACGCTTGGAGCTTTGCCTTCATTCCTTCAACAAGCAGATAACAGAACTGTAATTTACTTTTCAGTTAAAATTTTTGTATGTATATATATAGATATATAGATACGTATGTACATACATACATAAGTTTATATATAAATATGTAAACTGTAACTTTTAATTGAAGAGTAATTTACAGTTCTTCTATCTGAATGTTGATATTCCGGTGCATTTCCTTCCCTGGTTGTACCAAAAACTGATTATTGAAATGTTGGAAGTATGGTTTTGTACCAAACGCCAAACAAGTAATAAGAGTTTTTAGGCTGAATTGAAACTGAAATCAGAACACAAAGTTCACCAACGTCATATTGGTCTTGTTGTAGATACTTAATATCACTCCGATTGTTTTGTTATATCCTCTAATCCAAGGTCTTAAATGCAGTTGCTAATCTCTTAAATAGAAAGGTCATTGAATTGGTTGGCCTTTCCTATCTTAAACATCCCAATAAACAAATAATGTATTTTTGGACCCTCTGTAATCAGATAATCTATTTTAACAGAGACCACATTAGATGATGTTCCCTGTTCTGTCAAGACGTGCGTTATTGGGTGTTCTTCAGACAAGAATTGCCCAACTCCCAATCAGCACCAAACATCCTGGGGATGTGCAAGAAATGGTAAATGTTTTGTGTTAATTGAGGGTAGTGACTCATGCTTCACTGCATGCATTGTATATGCTCTCAGGTCTGAAACTATCAGTTGCTATGTAAACAAGTGTGTAACATTGTGTGGAAGTAAGGAATATAGTCTTTGCATGTATACTTGTACCATACAAAATATTAAACTTTGTTGGGAATTTTGCACCATGTCATATGAACTTCTGTCAGTGTTTCTGAACTGAAGATCTGAAAAACATTGCTGATTTACAGCTTAATTTATACCAGATCTCTAGTTCTGTGTTGCATGTGCATTACCACAACTAAAATAATTACTGTTGTGTGACAACTTTTTCATCTCCACCACCACTTGCTTGTTTTGTTAGTGAGTTACAGTTGTTCCGTGTCTTTTTCTGTTTTTTCTTTTATTTCTTGTTTTGTCTTGGTATTCCCACTCTCCCCTCCTGCCATGTAATGACATAAAATTTCAAACAGGGTGAATTTGTTTATAAATCCTTGTAAATAATTTAAATTTCAGTATTCATTGTGTGTGGTGCTGATGGTTCAGCTTTAAAACCATATAAAGACAATATTTGTTTTATGAATGTAAACATATTTGTTCAGACTAGTAATTATGGAGATTTGTAGCTTGTGTTGCATAGTGTGAGGCAGATGGATGTACAAGTCCTCAGTCTGCAGTTTTACAGCTCATGAATCATAACATGTGAACTGCTAATATTTGACATGTACAAGAAAAAGCAGATAAAACTGAGACATGTAAAGCACAAGTGGAAACTCTTAATAAGCTAGGAAGTGTATGAAGTAAGGCCTGCCTAAAGCAAATTAAATCCAGTGGCAGAAGTATGTGGCCCTTTTGTACATCTTTTGTGGTATAACATAGTAAATGCTTCCTGCTGAGCTTAGATACTAAAATGTTTGTACAAATGACTGTCACCCTTAAAGAAAAATGGGTACTGAAAAACAGGAATAATGAGACCAATGAAAAAAGGAAGCTGAAAAGAAGTGTAGGGACAGAAATAGGATATGACAGTGTATACTGACTTTAACTGACTCAGGACAGGATGAAATGGCAGGCTGGTGAACATGGTAGTGAACCTTTAGGTTGTACAAATTGCAGGAAATTTCCTGACCAGCTGCATGAATGGCAGCTTCCCAGCAAGGTCTCTGCTCCATAATGGTACTCAAGCTAGGCACATGTGTGAGTATTGCACCTGTGCTGTGTAGCTTGTGGCTGCAAACTTTATGATGCTGAAGTGTGATCGTATGGTTTTGAAGTGACCATTACCAGTTTTGAAGTATTAAATAAGAATACCCAAATAATGGGCGCCAAAATCTGTGACAGTATGTTACATAAAACTGTTGTTTGTTTCTCAGTAATTAATTGTGCAATGTTGACTATTCAGATTATATAACATACAGATTGTGAGTGGTGGGGAGTGCTGAAGAAGGAAGTTACTGTTATCTTGTGGACACTGCTAAGAATGTTGCAAGTTGTGAGGCAGTACAGTTTAACCTGTTTGTGATCAGTGGCATCAAGTGAAGTCATTACATGTAAACTTTAAAGTTCTGTTTTATTTCCAGATCTTTGTTTTTGTATTTGCACCTAATATTGTTTGAATCAATAAATAATAATTTTCCTGAAACATGATACAAGTGTCATACCTCATGAGGTTGCCCACTTTACTGTTAGTATGAGGGGGTGCTGATAAGTCCTTAGCCCGACCAGGAAGGAAACAAGCTACAGCAACCAAACTCGGGATTTATTCAACATACTCCCCACGAAGCTCAATACACTTCTTAGCCCGTTGCTCTAACTTTTGCAAGCCACTCAAAAAATATATATATTCAGAAGGTTGTCCGTCCAACAAGGGGTCTTCGGCAGCATTGACCTCCGCGTCGGACGAAAAATGGCGACCTTGCAATTGTTTTTTCAGTCCAGGGAACAGGTGGTAGTCCGATGGGGCCAGATCCGGAAAATAGGATGGGTGATGAAGACATTGGAAGCCCAGGTTGCCGGTTTCTTCTGGGTTGCAAGTGCCCGGTGAGCCGGGGCATTGTGCAAGAATAAGACCTCCTTGGTGACCTTCCCGCGGCGCTTTCCTTCAAAATGTCCTTCAATTGCACCAGCAGAGATGAGTAATACTCCGCGTTAATAGTTTGGCCCTTTGGAAGATAATCAATGAGGAGGATGCCGTCTTGATCCCAAAAAATCGAGGCGAGAACTTTTCCAGTGGATTTTTGCACTCGGAATTTTTTGGGGCGGGGTGAGCCGCTATGCTGTCATTCCATTGATTATTGCTTTGTCTCCGAGTCATAGTGATATAACCAGGTCTCGTCCATGGACACCAATCGCTACAGGAAATCATTTGGATCGCGCCAAAAAAATTCCAAAATTGCTCAGACGACTGCACCGTTGACGTTTTTGATCCGCATTCAGGCATTTCGGGACCCACTTCGCGGAGAGGTTCCGCATTTCCAAATCTTCATGAATGATGGACCCAACCCGCTCACATGAGATGCCCAGTTGCTCAGCTATTGATTTAGCCGAAATCCAGGCGGTCTTCCAAGATTAGCTTGTGAATTTGATAAATAATCTCCGGGGTGGGCACTGTTTTGGGTCATCCAGGACGAGGCACATCACAGGTGGAAAAATCACCACGTTTAAAGTGGGCCACCCAGTTTTTGACGGTGGCATACGATGGTGCATGTACCCCTAATGTTTCAGTCAGAATGGCGTGAGTATCCTCAGGCGCCTTGCCTTGCAGAGGAAGAAAAAAACTTGACAGCTCGCGTCTCCATGTTGTTGAAATCGCGCGCGTAGCCTGACATGCTTCCTTTCAGCCTCTCTAACAAGAAAAGACTTGCAATTCGGCACATGAACAGATCCCTTTTTCCAACGACGCTATCAATATCGTCCTACAACATTGGGAAGTAGGTCGGGCTAAGGACTTATCAGCACCCCCTCATAATAGCATCATGGTAGATGTGTGAATTTGTGAATTTGGTTACATTACATTACTTAAGCACGGTGTGCTGAAATGGTGTACACTTCTGAAAAGGTTATGGGCAGGTTTTGTTAAAATTACTTATGTTTTGAATGCAAAGCAACAACGTGTGGGCTGCCTGAAGTTTATACCCCATATTCCTGTTTAGAAGAAATGTCTCATGAAATTTGGTATGGGGATGGATTTTAAAACACGCTAACGAACCTCATATGGAAATTATTCTATTGTGTTAATTTTACAAACATAATAACATGGCACAACTTTGTGTGTACACAATTGTGGTACTACAAAGTAATAAAATTGGTTTTTATGTGTGGGCTGAGGAAGCATCGTCATGAAAGAGACACTTAAAATATTTCAACTTGAAGCAGCAGCACGTGTGTTCAGTATCATATAGTCAGTCTTGTGCAAACATTTGTGGTCACTATAAGTGTGTGACTCTAAGAATTAATATCAAGGTCTGTTTTCCTTCAAAATGTATTATATCCTGCTTTTCTTGAAAGAGCAGTACAAATGTCATATCTTCAGGATTTCTTTTCGTCATTCAAAATTTGTAACACATTCACATGAATATTCCTCATGTTTCAGGTTTCCATGCAGAAAGGGGGAGATACTTTCTTTCTCCTAGTTAGTCGTATATCTAAATGAGCAAAATATAACCTTTTTCGACATTTTATCAGGCTTGCAGATTATGGAATAACAGAATCATCCTTCATTGCCAAGCATCTTTCCTAGCTTTAAACATTTGTGCTAGCAAAGTCTGTTGCTGTTTCAGTTATGCCATTCGCATAAGTTTCCTTAAACATCTCAAGTGTCTCACTTCATTGGACTGGGTCTATCCAATCCAATCCTGTGTAGGTTCCATTGGTGGTATCTTGAGAACACAAGGTAGAAAATTACTAGGTAAGCAACTGTTAGCCTTACAAGGAGGACTGTATTCTGTGTAGTTAGTTGGTTGCTGAATTAATTTTTAAAGTTCTTACAGAAGAATGGAAAATTGGGAAATAAAAAACACTATTCATTTGCAGCAGGTGCAAGAGCAAATAAGGCAGAATCTAGATGCAGGTCAAATGACAGAACTTGTTCGAGATTTTCTGCATCCTGGTGACTTCTACAGGGCTGTACGTAATATTGGTATAAATTTCTTCTGTGGTGTTCCAGACTCATTACTTAAAGGTAACATTCAGAATAAACGGAAATATCTGTCACCTGTATGTCACAAGTACAATAAAACCAATTTATAACAGCATAACAAGTGGTCTAAATTTTCACATTTCAGGCAGGTTTCTGTTTAATACAGGAGCCAGTCCTAGGTGTTCCAAATTGCAAGACACATCATTGTTATATATTCTTACTACACACTTATTTGGCAGTATGCATTTTCATTTTCTTTCTGTGTATTTTTTTTTCACCATCTTGCACATCTTTTTATGCATTGTGTAGTTCAGTTGTATCCTGTTTGTCACAAAGGTTCCTTCTCAAATAAATTCCATAAAACATGGTTCAGAGTCAGAAAGGGTCTGGAATGTATTGTTTTAAAACAAGGCACTGTTATTTGAGCCCATACAGTAGCATCATTTTGCCACATAATGACACTTATTTTCATTGCACTTAGTCCACGGCCACAAAGGAACAAAACTGCTTTTTGTGTGATAGTCTAAGTTGTCAGGGCAGTATTTGGTGTGTATGTGTTGTAAAAATTGTTTCTGAGAGTATGATGGTTACATCACATATAGTAGAACATTAGTTCATGTTATTGCTGGGCCATACTTGATCAGTGAGTGTGTATCTCCAGTGTTATTATTGTGCCAGCATTGTTACCAAACTTATAACTTGTGTTGCAGATTTCTGTGCTTATGTGGCTCAGAATGAAAATGAAACTTGTCACATAATAACAGCAAATGAGGGAAATGCTATTGGTTTGGCAGCTGGGTATCATCTTGCAACAGGCAATATCAGCCTTGTCTATCTTCAGGTAACCACAGGCTAAAAGAGTGAATCCTGTAGTCTCATTTTTTAAAAATTGTTTCATGTTTGGTGTCTGAAACTGCTTCCAGCTAGTGAGGTGAATGTTTTATATGTCCATATTTCTGTTTCCAAATCAAATGTAGGCTTCACAAAATAATATACAATTACTGTATCTTACAGCAATATTGTTTCGTCTGTAGGTTAAGTAAATATATTCCATTTTTATTACTTTTGGTGTTTAAAAATATAGTTGGTTATTCAGTACTGAAGAGCTAAAACACTTTTCGTATTCATGTTGCAAACTGGATAACAAATCACAGAAAACGTGGAATTGCCACACACCAAAAATGGCTATATTGGAAGCTAGAAGACTGGTGGCAATACACAGTGTCACTGACAGTTTTTTGGTGCTAAAGATTTTATGAAGAGACTGGCCTAAGCATGCATACTGAAACTTGGATAGCGTGGAGATTTTCGATGAATGCATGGAACAAATCATGTTTCGAACTTGGACATGGAATTAACATCAGGTGTGCACAAATCCCAGGTGACAGGTTACCCAGGCACCTGTATTTTGTAATGTGGTGTCAGATCTTTCTGTGTGTTCAGTAGGGAATTTGCTGTATATCAGTAGAATTTTTAATTTTGAAGTGGCTGCTTGATTTTTGAGAATTTCTGTGCCCCTGTTACCATGAATAAAGTTCTCCAGACTCATTGTGCTATCAAGCGAGACTGAACATTCATTATTCTAACACCAGAATAATTACAACTTTGGTAGCAAGGAAACCTGCTACACTGTTGTTTTCCCATATTATGCTTTTATCACAAAACTGGTTCACTTGTTAATTAATTTTCAAAAGGAAGATGATATGTTTGTGCTCAAGGATGGATGGACAAGCTGAAATGAAGCTATAGGTATAGAAAGTGTGGTCAGAATGTCTGTGTGACCTGAAACAGCATTGAACCAGTTCAGGTTACATGTAACTGAAACAATAAAAAGGACAGTTGCAGAATTAAATACACAGTTGTTATAAAATAGATTTTACTAGCGAACTGCAGCTCATGGGTATCCCAGTTAACATACCCTTTAGAGCATTTGTGCATGAGGATCAAGAGATGTGGAAATTAGCAGTACCCTTGATGGCACTTAGATTACAGACTCCTTGAAGACAGTGAAATTTCAAACCATAATCGGTGTGACATTAGCAATGACAAGTTTTTGGAGGTCTCTGGTCTACAATGACGTTTTGTTAATACAGCACCTGTGAATTGAAAATATTATTTTCCAGAAATTGCTTCTTAAAAAGCTGGATGTGCCTTATGGTTCAGAAAATTTGGTATGAGGTAATGATTATACAATTTAGTGATTCATTTCTGTGCATACACTATGTACATTATGTTTCTTATGTATGACCATGAAGTTCTTCACCACTGCCATATTTGTCAGCATTGATTTTAAACAATATTCATACCTTATATATGAATTTTTGGACTTGGAACATGATAATGTATGGACTGTCTTTCCACAAGAGGCACAATAACAGACTAAAAGTTTACATGTAGGGTAGCTGATATATATTACAGGCATCAAACAAGGTGTATCCCAAATACAAATGTGAGTCTTGTTGCTCAGAACTCAGGACTGGGCAACATTGTGAATCCGCTTGTTTCACTTGCTGCCCCAGAAGTGTACTCAGTGCCTATGCTGCTGCTGATTGGCTGGAGAGGAGAGCCAGGAAAGCGTGATGAACCCCAGCACATGATTCAGGGCCAGATTACATCTCAACTATTGGGCAAGTGCATATTCTTGTTTTACTGATCAGTCCTACAAGTCTGTTATAGTTTATCGGAGTACCAAATGAAATATGGAACTGGAAGGAATATGTTCATGTTCATAGGAGTATGCTAAGCAGAAAAATGTGGCTTTTGAAAATTGGGAAGGTGTTATGAGATCTGAGTTGCATTGATGGGCAGTATTAAGATTACAGTTTTTTGAGTTGTGGTGCCATGTAGTCTGATATGACATCATATCCTAGTCATCTTGACTGGATATTAACTTTCATAAACGTAAAAACAGATCATTTTCTAAACTGTATTGATCCTTCTGTCTGCATAATAGTAAGTGGATTGTATGTTGCGTTATGTCCTGCACTTAAAATTTTGTTGAATTTATCAGAGCATAGTTTTCAAAATATGTTAATAGAAACTAATCTTATTCCATTTACATCTAAATGCAAAGATTTGGGAAATATGTTTTATCACAATTGAATACTTACATTTCTCTTCATAATACTGTATTGATATAGTATGTAATATTTTTCTTCTCCTAGACACATTAGGTATCCCATTTTCACCACTTCCTGATTATATTGAAGGGGCTAAGAAGACTCTGAATGCAGCAAAACAGTACATGAGA
>Ga0123354_10004109_pt1 | contig 20489 bp, 11 predicted proteins | sample TergutLab28metaG_2_FD_97872 | JGI IMG/M metagenome (GOLD analysis project Ga0123354, IMG submission 97872) | Labiotermes labralis P4 segment gut microbial communities from Petit-Saut dam, French Guiana - Lab288 P4 | ecosystem: Host-associated > Arthropoda: Insects > Digestive system > Gut ...
ACACACACGTAAAACATTAACACAAGGATTTCAGTTCGATGTGTTTATGCATTACGTTATTATTTACATTTATAACACGTCAAATCCTACGTATATGCTTAAAAATAACCCATACGCAGATATGTATACGTGAAATACACACAAACTAACCTATATAAATTCTTATATCGCGAAGTCATTCATTACTACTGAAGACATGACTCAAACGTAAACCAAGGTAACACTTCCAGATCATTACTCACAGTGGACAGCAGTAAAAATTTATGACCCCTCTCAATCTGTATATTTATACTGGCTCCCACTGAACACGGTATCAGACCAAAGGAAAGCACTGGTCACCATTCTACATAAAACTAATTTATAACAACACCCACAAATTAGAAGCATGAAATAAACTCATACAGTTACTAAAACAATTAAAACGAAATATATATACACCCCGCACTCAAAACGGAACACCACATACAAATCCGAAAAATAAAATTGCCACTGCCCCACAACCGAGCAAACGCCATTACTGGCACCTTATCTCCCATCAGGAACTAAACTACAACATTTTGCACACGACTTCTGCTTACCTAACACATTCCGAGGTGGAATCCTGGTTCACTAATAAATATATATATGCAAAGACTTCGGATGTATAAAATGGCGTGGAAAAAAGGCTTGAAGTTCACAATTTGATTGCGTATTTAAAGCTAAGCCGGCTTCTCAAAGAGTAAAATTCAAGATGGCTGATTACAGCCCGCCACGGAAAACTGGGAAACGAGGCTTGCGAAGCACATTTCTAGTACCCCCCTCTACGGTTCATTGAGCGTTTTCAAAAATGTGTAACAGATGGCGGTACATTCACCAGCACGTACTACACTTTCGTAATCATTAAACCAACGCGTGTCGAAATGTGACTGAGTACAAGCTCCCGGCAGAGTAAATGCTGTAATGAACATGGTAGCAATACAGTTTAACGTTCTCACACTCTGTTACGTAAAATGCTGATATCGTGGTATAAGTTCATTTTATCTACATACACATACATGTATGACATGCGTGTAAGCAGTAAATGATGTAGATATGTGAAAGCGTGTAAATGCCGTTTCCAATGTTGGTATTCTTTCGTTGACAAAGGAAATAATAAAATTTTAATTCGCTGTATACCAATCTTCACCAGGAGACCTGCTAATATAACTGCAGTTTTGAGAAGTTGTCCTCGATTTTGTTGGGCAATTAGATTTTAAAAAAAGCCATTTTCCCCAGCATACTTAAAGAACGCGAAAGAAAGATGGAAAAAGATTTCGATCACTATAGAACAGCGGATGCTAGGCTGATTCCCAGTGTAATTTTATTTATTTTGTATTGATGATACGTATGTATGAATTCTTACGCAATGTGCATATGACAAAATACTAAGCCTTTAAAATACCTATTACATAAAACCAACCAATCGGTTAATACTGCTTAGGGAAATAACTGCCCGTTTGTTCTGACACCCACACAAAACCCCTTAATATATTGTGTTGAGAGAATGCAGAATTCTTGAAAGTTAAACCAGGAGCTACTAAACATAAGTAATATAAGAACTACGCACAGACTAGTTTTGCGGGATAAATGTACAGTAAAACTCCACTTATCCGGATTAATTCGTACTACGAGCCATCCGGATATGCAGAAAATCCTGATAACTAGATTTTTCTTTGAAAATAGGCTATATTGGCATTGGAAGTTCGGCCGTTACTATTTATAGTATGTACCTGGGTCTAAACCTTTCGACCACACCTGATTTGAAGTTCTAATCATAACACTCTACTGTGCTTGATCCGATAATTTCAAGGCAAGTTAGTTTTGTAGAATTCTTGACAAATTTACCCGGAGGGCCAAGCCGATCCGGGTAATGAGCATTCGGATAAGTGCAGTTCTGCTGTATCACATAGAACGAATACAAATACTTGTTATAAGCGGTCTTTCGCATTATGAAGCCTTTTCTCTTGCCCTTACTGAATACATACTTACCTGAATTCTGAAAAAAAAAAAATGGAAGAACGCTGAGGTATATATTAGAAATAAAATATCGATAATCACAACCCACATCATCTACGCTATTAGCAATTATTTCCAAGGATGACTGTTTTCTTCGACAAGATAAAGGCGAAAGGGTAAAGTTTCGCCACACACGCTACGAAGTAATTTCGGGACGTGGAGGTACAGTTTCAATACTTTTTAACCTTGGCACACGGTGATGTACTTGTTGACGTGAGAAACCAGTACACTGGGGATTGGTTAAGGAATTTCATATAAAAAAGTTGGCAGTGGGTGTGTAAACGGGTGAAGGGGCGCATGTATTTGGTTGTGAAAGTGCGCAGCAAACTATAAACTATGGGACCAATCACACTACGTTCTTCAGACGTAGTGTGACATAACGAAATTACACATGTTGAAACCTGTGCAGGTGAGTTCATGAACGCTTATTTGAAAGCCAACAAAATTCTTAAGCGTATTCAAGCATAGCTGGCTAGTAATTCTAAATAATAATAAAAAAAAAAAAAGCCAATAAGTTTGGGCCAAAATGGGAGCAGGAATGGCATAAAAAAATTTCGATGAACGTTCTTTACATCGAAATACTTTTTCTTCAAAAAAAAAAGGCATGGGCAAAAAAGAAAATACATGCAAATGCGATGAATAAAACATAGTTTTACCTCAATAATGCAAATTAACTTTAGTTAAAAATGTTATTTCGTCTAATACAAGAACAATTGTGTTGTTTGCGCTGCGCCGCCGTGTAGTTTGGGCAGGGCTGGCCCATATTTATAAGGACGCCCCGGACAGGCTGATAATTTGGCGTCCCAGATGCACTAATAATTTTGGGCCCCTTAAATCGATGTTCATCAGACTTTTCCGGCCTGGGACAGGGCTGGCGAATATTTTTGAAGGCGCGTGCCTAAACAGCAGACAATTGTCGGAGAATAACAACTAAATACACACTCTTATTTAACACAAACATTAATTAATAAGCATCTCCAAAATGTTTCGGTACCAGTGCACCATCTTCAGAGAGAACACAGTGCCTTAAAGTCGTTAATCATAATTGTCAGTTGAGCATAAATTATTTTAGAGTTCTCCATTCTGTGTATTCTTTTTTTTGTTTATACCAGCGTACACCGAACACTTATACCGAAACATGTTGGAGATGCTCAGTTAACGTTTGTATTAGTTAAAACTGTGCATTTAGTTGGTATGATAAACGGTGTACGATGATAAAAAAAGAAGTGCGCTGAATGGACAACTTTAAAATAATTGTTGGGAAAGTTCTTAACCAGGTAGGAAACCTGTGTGCAACGGCACCGTATTTCCGATTATTCCAGCGACATCGTAGCGTCTCGGACAGCTGCCCTTATATTGGGAGATGAACAAGGTTCCAGGAAGACGACCTGCTTCCATCTTAACACAGCATCATACCTCAACTACAGACGTCCGAACTGGCATGATTCTTGGTTCAGTACTTCTCGGGAATCGCTAAAACTCGTTTCAAGTCTGTCCCTTCGAATGCAGTGCCTATTATACTAATATCCGCATTTTTATGTAACTTTTGCAGGTATCTGAAGATTAACAATCATCCTTCCAAGGCAAATATCAGCTTTTTTTTTTTAAGGCAAGCTGTTGTGTTGCACATTTTACAAAACAGTTTATTTATGCCATCGACACAACTAATTATTATTCAGCAGAACTGCACTTATCCGAACGCTGGTTATCCGTATCGGCTTGGCCCTTCACTAAATTTCTCGAGAATTCTGCAAAACTAACTTGCCTTGAAATTATCTGTTATCGGATCAAGCACAGTACAGTGTTATGGTTTCTAAAATTTCAAATCAGGCGTGGGCGAAAGGTTTAGGCACAGGTACGTACTGTAAACAGTAACAGCCGAAATTCAAACTGCCAATGTAGCCCATTTCAAAGAAAAATCCAATTGTCCGGATTTTCTGCATATCCGGATGGCTCGCCGCCCCAATTAATCCGGATAAAGTGGGGTTCTACTATGTTATACAAATAGTTGCTCCATGTTTCAACCAATTGCAAGGTCATCCTCACGCCACTCTAACCACATAAAATCAAAATTACATGTGCAAAATTCAGTTTTGGTCAGTGACCTCAGACTGTTCACAATGCATTGTTTATAAAATTAAAAACAACTGTTTTAAAAATCGTTCACAATGTTAAATTATTAAGGAATTTTTATGTAACATTAGTCGTCGTCGTTATCTATCTCCGTAAGTAGCGACGTTGATTTGGGGTGTAGACGTGTGACGAAACGCAGAGCGCATCCATTGCTACGAGGCATATATGTTTGTTCAGTTCTTATTGTTATGGAGCTTTTGTTGGCGTGTTCGCAAAATTGCGAAAAGCGACTATTAGCTTCATGTCTGTCCGTACGGAACAACTCGGCTCCCACTGGGTGAATTTTTATGAAATTTGATGTTTGAGTATTTTTCGAAAAACTGCCCAGAAAATTCAAGTTTCATTAAAACAGGGCAAGAACAATGGGTACTTTACATGAATACCGATATACATTTTTGATCAAATCTTGGATGTTGTACAAAGAAACCAGCCTTCCTTAAGAGATCAACACACACACACACACCATTGCTCTCCACTTACAGCATGAAATAATATGGCAGTTTTGAAGATTCAGAAACATCGTAGTTATCAACAATGATAATCATAATACCATTCAGCATCTCTCTAACACATGAAAAACAGAACAAAACAACCAAAGTGAATCTTCACTCAGTATTACCACATGTCCAAAACAGATATTCTACTATGCAATAACATTTCAAACCTGGACTTTCCAAATGAACAACGAAATACATGTATTTCAACCACGTGCGGCTGCTAAGCCCCACCACAACTGTTGAAGATCGACCTCCACGTAACATCTGCCAGGAATTAACCATTATGACACTACCTGGCAACCAATTCACTGTGCCACCACGGAAAACCAAACAAAAAACCAGCATTGCTAAACAGGAATATTCCCAGTTTGACACCATACTCCCCCCCCAAGATCACAACACCCAACTTTTTATACCGTTTACACCTTTCATATTAGAATAAATTTTTAATTCTACTGCTACTGTAATTATTTGAAATGCAAATTTTATAGATGTGCATGAGATCTCTTTGCCAAAAACAAAAACATTGTATATTGTATAGTTTTCTTTATAATAAAAAAGTGTACAATTAGATGATGGCCGATATAGTGGCCGAAACATGTTGTTAAGACAAGCTATGTAGAAAAACCTCTTAGCAACACAAATATTAAAAGTTGTGTTTGACTGCATTTTACCAGTACTTGTGATACAGTGGTCCTGTTCACAAAGCCCACAATTCCATGCTGAAGGCATTCATCATTCACTGATAACATGTCATGAAAAATGCATGAACTTTTGTGGTGACTACGTGGAAAAGTATGTCACCGATCAGTTTTCTCTGGATAAATGTTACTCTGAATAAAAAGTTCCTGAGTAAGTGAATATTCTCTATGTATTCTTACTGTATGATCGACATACATTCACATACAAATTCAGCAACCTTCATCATGTATTTATGTATATACAATATCAACAGCACCATCAATAGAAGAAGTGCAGTGTCTAGAAAAGGCTTCGTAACTTGAAGATACAACGAAGTCTTCTGGGATGTGTGTCAACTGGTAGTTACCAACATTTTGGAGGAGCGAAGTGCCTTCACATCATCATTCGCCATTTACCAGTCAGCACACTCTATGCTGCAACCAAATGGCTGTGAGAACCTGAAATTTCACAGACTTCATACCCTATCTGGGGTCATCCGGTAACATGGGATCATATGGATACTTCATATAATGGCACACTATTGCAAACCATGGACCTAGAAACCATTTGGCTACCGAATAATTCAACAGTAACAGCACTGTGATGTATCACACATTCATACTTACTTGCTGCCTCCATCTTCAGGCTTCACATCTCTTCTAACTTGACAGAAGAAGCAGTGTCCTACAACACACTGGCAACCATCGATGAGTACATGAAGTAACATTCCAGGCGATGATAATCTTAAAATACACAATCATGTGAACCTCACATATCACACATGACAACCTCTGTCTGTTGGTCTCAAGAATAAAGGCAAACTGACATATCAAAGAGATCCTCTACTAGTGTAAAAATAGAAAACAATATCAGGGCAACAAACCACAGAAATATAGTCTACATTAAATGTTTGTATTTATTCAAAATTGTGATTCCTGTAACCATGCTCTTACCCATGGGATAATAACACCATCTAGCCTGGTAAATGGGTACCAATGTTTCAGATGAACATACTGTATTTCACCAATTGTCAGATTTTAAGAAACCTGTCATGATGGTAGCAGTGTGTTCCTCTGAAATGCACGATTTCAGGCTTCCACTGTGATGTAAATGAGATCTGTGTTCTTCTGGGATTTTACACGGTGTAGATTGGTAGTTTCTTACCGATGCTTCTGGACAGCCCATCATTTTCATCTTCAATGGTCAAGCAGTCTCTGTATTAGTTATACATTTCTTCTAGGATATCAAAGAACATCAACTGGCAAAGTAGAGTGCAACCTTATAGAGTTCGGCAAAAACATCAGCAAAAATAATATGTAATAATTCAAGTACTGGTGTCAAAGAATAAAGCTTATCACACATACATGAAGAATAATCCAGTACCTACAAAATGTTACAAGCACAAGGATATCTGCAAAACCCTTCACATTATACAACAATTACAATAATGCTGCATTATGCAAGCACACTTGTCACTCCATGGCATGATGCACGCAGAATGCAAGTACACTCGACACTGAAAAATGGTTAAAGAATTTTGTATTCCCAAATACATAATATAACATAACATGATCAGTAAGCAATATCTCCTGGCAGGTTAAAGAAAGCAATATCTCCTGGCAGGCTGAAGAACTGAAGGCACAAATCACATCTGCTGTGGAAAGCATCACTAAAGAAACACCGGCTGCTCTTATGAAAAATTTATTTTTTCCTGAATTTATATTGGATGCATAAGGTTCATACAAGTATTGTATTATGTGAATCAAATTTCCTCCACTTTATTAGTGCTGTACCAGTGTCATATGTGCGACATATCAATAAATACAAACATTTAAACCTACTGCATCTTTTTCTGATGACCCTGTAGTTTCCAGTCCTTGTCTTTATGTACTACTCATACCAGCATTACACAGACAGTGAACTGTGTACAAGTGTTTGGATGTATTTTATGTGTTCTCAGGAATTTCATAATTAAATTGTACCATTTGTTCAAACTGAATCACTACAACATTTGCTCATTAAGATACAATTGCAGAGACACAGACCAATGGCTTCCTTATGCTAATGCTTCTATGTCATCCACCTCATACACATTTTCTCTCATCCTTTACACAAAAGCAATCCATATTTATAATTCACAAAAATATACCAACTTTGGTATGAAATGCAATAACTAGTATGCCTAAGGAACAGAAGACACATATGAGAGCAAACTTCTGTATGCATGACAGTTTATAGAGATGCCACCCCTTCGCTGGAAATGCGATGCAGAAGCTGCTCAAGTAAGATGAGGAGGAAGGAAAAGAAATGTGACAAAATCATGAATATGACCACGCTCAGAATTCTCCCAGTCTCGTGTACATGTAATGTCTTAATACCCAGGTGGTAACTACACTTTTAAAATGGTTAAAAGGGCTTGAGTTTTTTTGCTTGTTCAATGGCAATTCCTTGTGTAAGTACAGGACATGTACAAAATACCCACATTCTAATTCTTATTTACAAAACACCAATTTAATACGTGCCACAGTAACATATTCTTCTGTTCACAACATTATTATCAGTTCGACTAACCAGTCATTTGCATAATGATTAGGCTTAGGATTGTAAGCATTTTACATATTGTGTACGTAAAATAAAATGACATTGAATCTTTCAATTAGAGCCAATCCTATAAGTACTTAAATATGTATTGCATTACCTATAGGGTTGTCCTAAAGCGAAAGTGTAAATGTAGTCTTATTTTACACATGCACTATGCAAATGCATATAATCCTAAGCCTGATGCTGTCACTGTAACATCTGTGTAACTTATTTCATGCCAGTTACATATTTTTAAAAAGAGTAACCAAGGCAGGGACAGCAAAATTCCACAGAAAATGGCAGATTCATCAGAAGTCTGTAAGATGTAACACTGTTTACTTCAGCTTTAACAGTAACTGAGATAAGATTGAATAAAACTTTCGGAAGGCAAGTCCAGTAACATTTCGTGGACAGCTATGGACACCATAACATTACATTAGGTCACATATTTTGATAAAGACAGTGAAACATTCACTGATAAAGGTATGGGAACTATGCACTTTACAGAATGAAGTACTTACATCATATGCATAACTGATATCCCATGCATATGGAAGGAATGTAATGGCAATATTCTGACACGGAAATTAAAAACTGGCAAATAATGACACACATTTCTTGAGTCTGCCATTTTGTACCTTAAGGTTTGAATAATAATATGATGGACTCCCAGCAGTGACAATTACCTGCACAATACAATGATGCAAGTGACTGTTTAGTTCAAACACCCTTTCAATCCTAAACTAATCACCTTATGTGTGGCAAAGGTTTATGAAAAGATATGTTTTTTTTTGGATGTGACACCACACAGTCTGCTATCTATCTACCAAACTACATGGTATTAATACTCAGATGAAAGCAATCTTCACAGTCACCACCGTGAGAACATCAATTCCCACAAAGGGTCACACGCACTGAGAGAGTGTACAAATGCAACAACATTATTCCTGAACCAAATCATTGTAAATGGTGTTTTGTAAAGGCAGAATAGAATAAACTACGTATAAACTAGCTATAATCTTTGGAATAAGATGCAAGCTTAATCAGCACCATAAGTAACTTCACTACCCTGCACAGAGGCAACGCAAGAGCCATCCATCACCACAGTAAAACTGCTTCAAGCAGTATGGACACCGTTCCCAAGACAAACAAGTACTGCTTCCTATACAATATTTTGTCACTGGCAAACTGAAGACAAAAAATTCATTTTGTACCTGTTTTGTTTCCAAAAACTAATCTGTAACATGCATGACTTCAAGCTTCTACTGCGGAGCTAATGAGATCTTTGCTCTTCTGGGATGTTATGCAGCACAGATTGATAGTTAGTTACCAGTGTTTCAGGACAACCTGTTGGTACCATCTTCAAGGGTCAAGCAGTCCAAGAAGAAAAGTCCACGACGAAAATTCTTTCTTCTTGGACTGCGTGACCCTTTATTCTTCAGGCTGCTTGCTCCTTGAAGATGGGACTGACAGGATGCCCCAAAACCTCAGTAACTACCAACCTATGCTGCATGACATTCCAGCAGAGGGAAGATCTTATTTGTAACAGTTCATTCTGTTTACTGTTTTAACAAAATGTAAACTAAAATTTGTTGCAATTCTATTTTGAGAAGTTCAAACCTACTGCGGTAATTCAGTAACAGAAGACAGAGCTGTTTGGAAGATTATCATCTTCTGGAATATGCATTCATCAACCAAACTACATGGTGTGACAAACATCTTAGAAGACAGTCATCTTCACAGTCACAACTGTCCAAACTCCGTGTCTCATTACGCTATCTTGTTTCACTTTCAGTATTATTGACTCCTTAATAGATCCAAAAATGAATCAAATTCAAAGCAATATACTGCAGCCATGTTCATTCATTGGATAGTAATCCACTGTAGTCACTGAGGCCGAACAAAATTTCATGATGTCATATCACACTATCACCGAACCTTCCAGTAATAGCAGCACCAAAAACATGAACAATTTGTAAGTGATAATGATAGCTCAAGCACTAGCTTCATGCTAAGCATTTGAGAAGAGTTTCTGGTAAAGCAGCAAACTATGAACCACTAGCTGGAGCAGCACTGACTACAAATGCTGACTCTATGCGCCAACTCTGCGAAACTGCATCCACTTCAGGTGCTCCTGGAGACCTACACAACACCTCCAAATGACTTCCAAGGTCATAGGTCCCTGGAGACCCCATTGCAGCAGACAGACAAATGCTTTCAGATTTGTGTGGTCCCACTTCTAGCCAGGCTCCTGCCAATCCTACCCACCGGAACGAACACGATGAGTGTGGTGAGTATAACTGGTTTTTAGTGGCAGAAGTAGTGGAACTGCAGAAAAAATGTGAAAAAAATAAATGATTTTGTTACAAGCATTGTGTGCAATTATCTGAACAGACTATGAACTGATCCTTATACAATTTTTGCCATCTTCCTGTTGTATCTAGCTCCCTCCCCTTTGGGCCAAATAAGTCATATATCGCTTTTACTAAATCTTTCAGAGTTCATCCTGGAAAATACACCAATCACCTATATGTTGGTAGGATTAAACAATGCAGCATGAAGCTACTATCAAGGCCCTCAATATGCAGAACTATACCTCCATATTCTATTTCCTCACTGCGATGGTGCTCACACAATGCGGTAACCTTATTGCACTCATAGCCAGGGCAAGTTTGGACAACATATGCTACTTTCAGCCCCACAAGTGCACACAAAAATTCATGGATACTTCCACAAATGACACCTGCCTGCCTTGCAGGTACACTTAAACGACCACAAATCCCAGCAGTTGCTGTGTTAAAATATTTTCATATCTCTTATGTATAACAATAAAATATATCTTATGATCAAAGAAAATGCAGACTGGTATAATGCTACCATCTGTTGAGGACAAGAAGAAATACACAGAACAAAGAGTAATGTCACACATTTCATCTGCCAAACAGTGGAGCCACTTTGTATGGTTCTGTGCAAATGGTTTCCACAAAAATGCTCAGAAGGAGCTGCAATTGCTAGGCCATTAATGATAGACTAAGCTATTAGAGAATTAATTTAACTGAAACCAGCACATTTTCCAATATTTCAGCTCTGAAAGAATATCAGAAAATTGAACTTCCAGGAGATAAGAAATCAGATGATCATACTACTCAAAAGTATAGTAATATATCCAGGAATCTGTTAAGATCATGGCTTATGCCCAGATCAAATAGAGAATGCTGATGAAAGTGTATTATTTTGGTGACACTTGCCTACAAAATCAATGTCTAGTGCGATTGCATCTGAGTCCAAATCAAAGTTTAAGTGACCAGAAAGTTTAAGTAACCAACAGCACTAAACGGTTGTTTCTCCCTGCATGCTTACAACACAGCACAAACTAATACTTGCATGGATTCAGAAATTTTCATTTACTGGTTTCATTGTATACCTGTACCTGCAATGACAGATGAGCTGAAGAGAAAGGAAAACCTCTGGATACAAAGGTTATTTTCATTTTACAGCTCATGCTACAGAAGTGAACTTCTGTCTGAAAATATCTTCACAGCCCTTCTGCCTGCAAATTTTACATCAATGATCCAACTAATGGATCAGGGAATAAGAAAAAATCTAACACACTTATACAGATGGAGTTGATGAGCATAGTTGTTCCTGTGACAAACAGTATAAAAAATTTCTAGGCCATGGAATACTGTAGAAAAGTGCAGCATTACGCAGGGCCTGGAGAAAATTAAGGCCAAATGTTATGTTCACAGAGTCATTATGAAGCATACAAGTTTCAGGGTTTCAGTATCTGCTGCAAGAAAATCCAATTAAAGGAATTAGTGAACTGCAAAGAAACATTTCCTCTGAAAACTCACTAAGACAACACTGTAAATATGATGCTAAAGAATGGGTGAATGCAGATGCAGAGATTGTGGTTACCCATTCTTTGTCTTGTGATCAGCTGAATTAAAATTCACTGACACAATTTCCTATTTTTGGACTATGTTCGTCCAAATTTAAAAAAAAATTCGAAAGCCGGTTCTCTTCTGTCTTCAGGTAAAGAAGCACCTAACCTGGTGGACTCATTAGATAAAGCTATTCTCAGTAACTGGGTACCATAGAAATACTTTACTTGTTAAGATACACACCTGAAAACAGATCGAGTCCACAGGTAGTAACAGGGAAAGAGCCACTGACAAATAAAAGTAGCCACAAGACTCAAAAAAAAAAAAACAGTAAACTAAAGTCTGGAACACTCCACAAATTAGAATCACAAAAAGGAGCCATGATCTCAGACTGATCAGAACACAGGTACAACACAAAGAACCAGAACATAAGCATTTAAAATTCCTAACAACACTAACACTATCTGCACAGAAAACCATGTATCTTCATGGGATAAAACATATTACTTGGACAATTCTTTGTTGATCACAGAGGATACCAAATGGGTGAAATTTCAGTGCTGGGTCGGCTGATGGCATTTTGTAAATACGACTAGTAGGTCGTTTATTTATATTTTTTACATAGTGAATTCATTTCTGTCTCTAAAATCTCAGCCTCCTTCCAGACTATATGGTGATTCTCTTCAAATGAACATTGGACTAATCTGGATCTTTCCAGTTGACCTACTTCTAAATTTTGTTTGTGTTCTTCCTTGAGTCTTACAGCCCACGGCCTGCCTGTTTCTCCAACGTTGCTTCTGCAACAGTCACAGGAACTACCAAAGACACAATTGCAGTCTCCTGTGGAGCCCTGTTTGGTCTGGTTCGCATGAGAGGATTTCTAAGGTTGCAGTTCTGTAATTGTGCCTGCTTGCTATACTTTTAAACTTTTTCAGGAACACCACTTACATAATTTATAGCTATAAAACCAAGTGGTTGAACCTCCTTCTTCAGACAAACACTTCTCTTATATCTGTTAATAACTGAATCAATAAACCATGTGGGATAGGCACTATGATGTAGGGTGTGTCTCAGAATATCAATTTTGTCAGATGGTCTCGTGGCCCTTGGCTTATGGCAGTAGCTCTGCGGTATAGGCTCTGCACAATTCCTCGTTTCTTATGTGGCTATTTGTGTTGTGTCTGTGGTCTTATCAGTCCGAGTTCCAGGTTATTTGTTATGATTTTAATTCGTGGAGTGTTCCAGGCTTTAATTTTTTCTAAGCCTTGTGGTTATTTTGAATTTTTTACAGCTTCTTACCTGCTACTACCTATGGACTTGATCTGTTCTCAGGCACATATTTGAACAAGTTGAGTGTTGCTATGTTACCCAATGGCTGAGAACAACTCGATCTAAGGGGTCCACAAGATTAGGTGCTACGTTACCTGAATACGGAAGCACAGCCACCTACCAAAATGCCATGTTTGTTTAATACAAGGAGACAGTGTCAGTGAGTCACACACATTCATCAAGAGTCCTATAATGTTAAATTAATTAAAAGTGCTGTGATCAGACAGAACAGACAGTGGTGTTGATTGTAAGGACCAACATGAAAGAAAAAAGCAAGTTTGGCAGTTTCCAGTAAATTCTTAGATTTTATAATTGTGCTTGAAGAACAACAACCATGCTTCCAATCATAGTATGTTGTTCAACTGTATGAAATTTCTAACTGAATTTGGTTAAGAAAAGACAGCAGGCATACAAGCCTGATATTTGTATGCTTGCACATGAAGCTTCTGTGGCTTGAAGCACAGCTGAACTTTTCTCTACCTCTGGAGTGGAATATGTCAGAACTGATAATCCACAAATGCCACAACATACTGGGCCAACAGACATGTTAAGACTAGGGGCAGCACACAACAGCTCAACAAGCACTCAATTTGAACAGTAATGTTTTGTGTTACACAGTATTTAGGTAAAGCAATCCCATTACAGGAGTGGACAGGCCCTGAGGGTTTCAGGAGGTTGAGGCTCCCAGATTTCAAGACAATCAGCACATGAAGGTGGTAAGGTTGTCAGCCCTATGCACCTTTATCACCCAGTAAATATTCCTGGTACTCATTTCTGTTCAACATATTCAAATCAGCAGCTCTGAGAAGCAGACTAACTGATCATAACCTTGGAGCCTAATATAATGTGTACCATCATGCAGTGTGATGCTCGAAAAGCCAAACGCCAGCTACAGCTGACTGTCAATTATGGCTGCTGTTATAGAGCCTTGATTGAACATTCTGGTCTTCTACAGTAACCACCAGGCATTTAATTCTGGCACAATAGGGTTAAAAAAGTAACAGCTACAATGCTACATTGCTGTACTTACCTACTGTTCACCACGGTATTCAATTTGATCACAAGGCAACTGTCTGAGCAATTCTGAAGTGTTAGTCTAACAGGAATCACGCAGAGTCTGAAAATATATGACATTATTCACACTGATGTTCAGCACATAAGAGTTCTCAGTTGAACTGAAAGAATACTTTCCTAACACACAGATTATTAATTTTACATATCTATTAATAATAAGACTTTTGTTTTATTTTATTTTTGTCAAGAAATTACTACATAAACACATTCTGTATAATTAATACTTGTTTAAAACCAAAAAATTGCACAATATACGTAAAACATTAAAATCACATTTTTAAGTTTCACATTAAAACAAATTTATATTCCTCCTACATGTTTCGATCCCCATACGGGATCATCCTCAGGGAGTATGCACTATAACGAGAGTGAAATTACTAAAACAAGTTATTTATATAGGTTATCTGGTAGCATGCATGTTCAGGTGATGCCTATGGAGTCTCCTTAGGCATCACCTGAAAACGCATGCTATCAGATAACCTATATAAATAACTTGTTTTAGTAATTTCACTCTCGTTATAGTGCATACTCCCTGAGGATGATCCCGTATGGGGATCGAAACATGTAGGAGGAATAAAAATATGTTTTAATGTGAAACTTAAAAATGTGATTTTAATGTTTTACGTATATTGTGCAATCTGTTGGTTTTAAACAAGTATTGATATTGTATTGCATGGCAATAAAATGAAAATGAAAGACATTCTGTATAAGCTAGGTTTGTCAGATATAACCTCAAAGGTCCACATCATTGTCACATTTGTTATTACTGTCTTACAAAAAGTATTTCAAATATAATGTGTAAATACCTGTGTGTTGTATCACAATATCCAGTGTCACTGGCATAGTTTACACTGTCATTAGTTATCACCATCAAAAAGAAAGCTTACGTAAATTTTCGCACCACATGATGTTGTCATTTTTCATTGTACAACATTATCATAACGAAAGTAGCATATTTTCAAAGGTCTATTACCATAAATCATTTCTGGACCTAAAAGTAAGTGGCACTAGTGTTGTTTCACCAAACAAGTTGGCGAGTCTGCCACCATAATTACATGTAGGAAATTTGAAATGATGGTAATACAGTGTCTTCCAGTGGCACAATGTTTGTGCCAAGCTTTTGGTTAACAAGGTTGAAAAGTTTCAATGGGGACACACACAGCACAGCAAATTCAAAAACAAATTTATTTAGTTTTTGAGAAGGAAGCAGATGAGAACAGCGATTAATGGTACGTGTACTTAAGCACTGCTGCATGATGGCATACAGGAAAATACAGATTAATTTATGTAATTTGATGGTTTATTCAGTGATGGTCTCAACAGCTCAGACCAGAATTTTATAGTATTAAACAATAAGAAAAGAAGCACAATACATGAATACAGTATGTATCATACCAGAACACTAAGGTCCCCTACCTTGTTCGGTTGAAGTCGTGTGTGACTCTGGGTGGGTGCCAAATACTATAAGTGACTAGTTTCTGAAGGGTTTCTAGAGATGAATATTTTTCTGGCATTCCAAGGCTTTGAGAGGAGGTATCACATTGGCCAAATACTCTAAGGGGCCCCATTATCTCTTGATGCTGCAGTGATGCAACAGGTTCTGGAGGCCATGTTATGGGTGTTCCCACTCTTTCCACCACAATATGGTGTTGGCCAATAGTTGATCGTTTCTTGTCTTCACCAATAGTCACACATGCCTATAACATGCATCATGACACTACATTCAGTCTGCGAATTTTGGTTAGTTAATGATATTTCAAATGGTGCAGAGGCTATACACAACCTTTTGAGATTTGCACCTATGGACTCCTCCATGCAATTTAATAACTAACACTTAGACAAAAATATTCTTTGAAACAATTTCATCCAACATGCAATTTTCACAGAAAATATGACTGATGTTTGAGGTAATGTGCCAACCCCATACATTACAGACACTGTTACAGTTGAATGATAGGCTGATTACTATGGGTTGGGAAATATGTGGATTCTTGATACAGACTGTTGTTGAAATATTTATCTACAAACAAAATGCTGAATGATAGAATCTGCAGAATGACCAGTAACACATTCGAAACATGAACCTGGTACCTACCGAATAAAATCTACAGCATTGCCACTAGATCCACCCGCTCACTATACAAATGTGCAAGAAAGCAGACATTGTCTGTTCTTAAGATATTAATTCAGCATTTGCTTGGATGGTATAAAGAAAACCACAGTCAGGATAGGTGGTTTCCTGGCTAAGACACAAAATAGGAAGACCCTATGCACAAAATATATTCACCAACCACTATATCATGACATCTGGTCAGTCAGTATCAAACATTTATTTTCTTAAACGCACATAAGTAGCACTACAGTTGATGACAACCTCCAGGAACACTGTATACTATTTTAAGAACTAGAGACTTGAGAATTACTATCTTCTGGGAAGTGACACTAAACAGTTTTGCAGAAATATGCTGACAGTTTAGAGAAACTTGCTTCCCCCATCTTCAGAATAGGCCGATGTTGGCTGTAGTGAGTTCCTCCAAAATGTCAGAAAATTTCTACCAGACTACATGGTGTCATATACTAGAATAGAGAAACCTTCATTTTAAACTGTTGAAACTGGCAATTACCGTGACACTCTGGTCAAGGTCACAACACCACTTACTTATGTCTGAATTGCCTTAACACCCACAGAACGCTGAACAATAACAGTTGGCAGTCTGCTCCATGTAAGCGTATTCATAATCACAACTTGCACGCGGTGAAAAAGTTATTGTGTTTCTCAAACTATAAGAAGAATTCTGCGACTAGATCATTAACTGATGCCTATAATCATGATTCAAGAAGCGTAGAACCTATGTAAATAATACATAAAGATGATCTACCCTTGTATGGTTTAACATCCTCACAGTGATGACTATGGATGTGATACCTTGTAGTCTGGTACAGGTGTGGTAGAATGTGACATTTCACAAACCAGAACAAGATCATCTTCACATAACCTTATTTGTGCAATTCTCCCTGCTATCATTGCTATATCAATGCAAACTCTTAATGTTCTTGTAGTCAATAAGAATTCCTGAATTACCTTCCACCGGAATATTATAACTGCCTCAACTTTGAGAGCTGCCTCCATGTCTTTCACAGACAAATCTTTAACATCTCCACTGCCAGTAACACAGGCTGACGGGTCAGGATGATATGCTGCAATTTCAATATCACCTGATGAATCCTTTGTTCTTCCAGTAATATGATGATTGAAGAAATCTATGTATGGGCTTTCACTTAGAGACAGTGCAGGTTTGTGATTCTGGTTCAGTATTACATCAGAAAAAACAATTTGTTTAGCACCTGTCAAAAAAAAAACATTTAACAGTTCACAACTATCACACATACTGCACTGTGTCAGTCTGGAATGCAAACACAAAGGACTAGCTTAGGTTTTAACAAAATGGTGAGCTCTGCAATATATTGTCTTTATTTCATGGTAGGCAGACTGCTCATGTTAAGTTAGAGCCAGGACAGCAGAGTCAGTAACGTGACAAGGCCACGGGCAGCACAGCTGAGGAATCACAGTTTGGTTCCCAACCAGGGTCAGAGATTTTTATTGGCTCCATGGGATCCAGACAAGCTCAGGGGCTCACCCAACCTCAAATTCAGTGGACACCAAGGGCTACTTCCCCTGATGTAAAGTAGCTTGCACACAATGACCAATCACCTCCATTCTTGGGGATATATGCTGTCATGACATGGATGAGGACAAATTAATACCTACCTTTCACCTGGTACTCATGATAAACTGAAAATCTCCTGGTTTCCTGGAATCTGGTGCAACCAGATTTTGCCATACAATAAATAAAAATATGAAACATAAGCAGCCCATTATGAATAATCCTGTTTGAGTGAGCACAAACTGATTAAAATATTAACTATCAATAATAACTCTTGAAATGTTACTGATAGTCTTTGCAGTTCTGAATTTAGAGACTGTAAGAAATTATTTAGATGATGTGGTTCTTCACAAAAATTGATTATACTGACATCAAAGAAGCCAGGAAACATCCACAGAGCCCAACATTTCAGCGCGTTCACTATTATTCCACCTACGTTTCAAATTTGTCAATAATTTAAAGAAAACACTGATAATGCAAGTTTTTTGATTCTGCCTTTCCATGTTTTACACAATGCATGCTGTAAGATTACTCTGTACCATAACAACAGATCCACAATCAAACATGTTCAGTTTTTAGATTGTGAACAAACACCTCAGCTTGTAACGTACACAGAACACAGTTTGCCTCTGTAATATTAGGACTAATAAAGAGTCAGTTATTACAAATGTACATAAATCTTCATGCAAAGTGTCTTATTTTTGTCTTATTTTAACCTAAAATGGAATATATCAATGAAGTTTGGTAAGAATCCCAGTTATGAAATTTCACAAAAATTGGAGTGATGTTGTTCCACTTAGATGGACAGACATGATAAGGGTAGTAGTCAATTTTTGCAACTGCTTTGGCACCTAAGAAACTTAACTTCCTTACTTTGTGACCAGCCAAGTGCCAAATAAAGAGATTACGCTTGTACCTTTAAGGACTGAAGATTTGATGCCCTGTCTTGTCAGGTCTGTTAAGACACTTCAGGTGGTAGCGATAAATTAATACAGAATGGGGTGTGAATATTGATTAGCAAAGGAACAGTAAACAAACTTGTAACACAACCTACTCCAGTGCCACTTCACCCAGCAAAACTAAGTCACACAGCACTGAACCTGAGGCTCCATGGTAAGACAGTGTCCTAACTGCTTGAGTTATGGCATCGGCACTGAGATTACAAATACATGACAAAATGCTATATTCAAATAACATGGCAGATTGCAAGAAATATTACACATAAAAGAATAACAAAAATGAAAGTCAAACTTACCAGTTCCTTCTTGTCTCTGGGCCTCAGCTACAAGATGAACCAGCTCCTGAGCTTGCAGTCTCACATCTACATTGTACAAAATAATATTAACACAACAAAGTGAGTCACTGCTTTACTGTTGTGCTGGGGAGAGACAATACTGTCCTTTGCTTTCACACTTTTACGTTGTAGATCAAAGACAACACGGAGAACAAAAATTTCACACTTTCCACATAGGAATATAATGAGCTTAATTCTCTTGTTTTCTGTATTACTGCACCATATTTCTGGTATTCCAAACAATTTGGAAACCAGATTATCATACATCATCTATAATTCAAACCAAACAAATATGTGATATTCATTGATGTTTCCGCAACTCATCCCTAAGAGTCGGTTGCTGGTAGCCTGAACACACGCACGCACACACCACACACACACACAACACACACACACCAAAACACCTGGTTACGCTTACACATTAATGTCATAACCTTATCGACTGGTGTACCATAGAACAAAATCATCCCATATGAACAACGAAGAGTAATTTACATTACAAGGTTCTACAATGATTCCCACTGCAGTCTGCACGCAACCCAACACCGGCACACAACCATCAAGCTCCATCGCATAATAACTGTGAGTCTTTCTAGTCACCAAATTATGAAACAAGAGTCCCACCACGACGTGAAAATAGTGCACATACCAGTTAAAAGTGGAAACCAATAATACAGCTTGTTAACTAAAGTGAACTGAAAAGAAAGACTGTATTTAAAAAGAAAACGCTCAACTTCCCACAAAATCCAAGAATAAGTGCACCAATACGAGTGTACAAAGCCCACAAGCACGAATATAACATAGCATATAAAATAGGAGTGCAGTAATCTTGAACCATAAAATGTTAAGAACTAACCAAGATCCATTAATCTAGTGTGAATGATTGCCCTAAGTATGCACTATAAATTCTACGCAACTAAGTGATACCACGGCTACTTATGTCCACCTCTACAAGGAAAGTTAAAAAATATATATATATATATAATTTTATACCTGTTTTTATATCCAATAGTATTTTAACTGCTAACATAAGCTTTTAAATGCACTTAAAGTTCCAGAGTAAACAATGGGATCCCAATGGTAGAGTTAACGAATGTACCTTAATTGACAATATTATTCTCTAGGCCTGATGATGGCCGGATAAAACGGCCGAAACATGTAGACTGATTAACCAGTTGTAAAACTACAACTGCTATTCAGTTGTTGTGTATAGATGGTACTTTGAGGGGGGGGGGGGGGGAAACCCTAAAAAAAATTTTTTTTGGGAATTTTTTTGCAACCCAATTTAAAAGGGGTGGAAGGGAAAAGAAATACCAAA
>Ga0123354_10004111_pt1 | contig 20484 bp, 8 predicted proteins | sample TergutLab28metaG_2_FD_97872 | JGI IMG/M metagenome (GOLD analysis project Ga0123354, IMG submission 97872) | Labiotermes labralis P4 segment gut microbial communities from Petit-Saut dam, French Guiana - Lab288 P4 | ecosystem: Host-associated > Arthropoda: Insects > Digestive system > Gut ...
ACTTCAGAAGTACCTTGTATGATTCAAATTTTATAAGCCTGAGGATGACCCCAAGGGGTTGAAACATGTAGCTACATTAATTGTATATAACTTAACTTTACATCACATTGTTGTGCAAGACGGACAATAAACAACATCATTATCAAGATGCTGATGTTCTTGGCCTTAGTATACACAGAGACATACATACTTACTTAATTACTTACTTAACTCACAACTTGTCAGCAGTAACAAACAATGATTGACAAAAGCTTATATTACCGTGGTAATCTGTTACAAGCCTCATACTAGTAACTGGTGTCAAACCCTAACAGTCTTAACATCACTGCCCACACACTAATCAACAAAATATATTGCACATTTCACAAGTAATCTACATATATGAAATGCATGTTTGGAAACAACCCTGGAGTTTAGCTTTTAGGAGCTGACAGTACCATTCTGTCATTCTATGTTCGGAAAAAAGTGAATGATTGAGAACTAGGGGAATTTAAAATTCTGATGCTGAAAATTTATTAAAGGGGTGAAGAGTTTGCTGCAACATGAATTTTTATGCTTTGTAGGCAGAAGTCCTTTTAAACGTGAAACGTATTAAACAGATGAAGTACATGTCAAACATATGGTATAACTTCAGTACTAAATTATTCTAGCATCTAAGGCAGGAAATGTCTTACATGGTGTCATCATAAATAAGTTTCACTCTACTACAATTCACTGTCTGGTATTAAAAAAGAACAACTGCTTATGATACAAAAATTCATTAACAACTAAACCAATTCTGATATTGATATTTGACAGCATGTAGCACTGTTTATTATACAACAACATTCTATTGTACTGTTGTTCTGAGAGCATGAACATATCATGATATGTGAGCTGATTATTTTTGAAAGGAAAGTGTGTAAAAGAATTTTAGTCCCAGTATCTGACAATGAAAAAGGAAACTGGAGGAAACTGACCAATAAAGAAATTTATGAAAGTGTTAAAAACCGACTATAATAGAGAAAATAAGGTTAAATAGATTATGTTGATTTGGGCATGTACAGAGAATGGAAGAAAATAGAATTCCCGGAAGGGTATTATATATGAATCGGGAACAACAAGATTGAGAGGTAGACCAAGAAATAGATGGCAAGATGAGGTGAGAGAAGATGGAAGAATAGTTGGTGGAGAAGGGTGGCAAGAGAAAGTACATAACAGAGAGGAATGGAAGAAGCTCCTGAGACGGGCAAGGAACTGTCTCATTCTGGACATGCCAATGGAATGAATGAATGAATGAATGAATGAACTGATTATCCTATTTTAATGAATAGATTGGTACATCCTTAATTATTGCAAATGCATACAAAAGTGAGAAATATAAAATTTGCAGTCCTTGCAGAAGGCACAGCCTTCTGGGAATGATAAATGTAGAATGATAAACAAGTACCTGCTGCCTTCATCTACAAGGTATTCTGCCTGAAAATGTTATAACCAATTTACCAAACTGCAAGCCATCACATGCCACAGGATGGGTAAAATTGTTTTCATTATGCCATGAAGGCATCAAAGGAACATGGAAGTAGAGCTTCATGCATGATTAACCTTTTGACGCCTAATGTCAACTATAGTGGTCATACCGCACCGCTAACCTCTAAAGTTGCATTTTATATATTTATTCAACAAATATAGTTACAGAATATTTTAAACATGGTATATACTCTCCGTTTTTTTCTCTTCAAAATGCAGTTTGTTTCATAATTCTAACATATTTGGTTCGTGTATTATTCACATTTTATATACAGGGTGTGCTAAAATTAAAAAAATAATTCCAGCACCAAAAGGTTAACCATGGTACTAGTTGTGTAAATTGCTTATTAACAGTTGCTCCTGAACTCTTATGTGAAGATGAAGTTCTCCCTTGCATGTGGTTCACAGAACCAGGTTGGATGGTGGAAAATGTAATTAAAAGTTTCTCTGTGTGAGTGTTACTGCAGAAGACTCCAGTACTAACAAGTCAGTCTACTTACTTTATTGGTGTGTCTTCACTGAATTCTACAATCTGCATGTTCTGGTAGGCATAGTGGACCATGCTCAAATACTGCATCCACTTGAGCCATGGTGGGATGTTTGTTGCAAGGTATCCACCAAATAATTGTGTTGCAAGCGTGTATAGGGCGCTGATAGTGATGGATACCTGCATGTCCATACAAGATGCTCCCACGAAGAACCCAACACTCTAAAAACATTCAGCAAATGCATCAGACTACATCTCACTGAAACAGAACACTATTCCTTTTGCTCATTAGAAGATCCATTATTGTCATATGAACCCTTTGAACTTCATTTTATTTTCTTAACTTTTTTTCAAAATATCAGTTTATGGAGAGGGTACCTAGGTTTAGACTCACACATGCTTTATACATATATTCAGCCCTGTCACAGTAATAATGCAGATGTCTGCATTTTGGTGTGGTAGGTGTGCAACAATATGGTGAAACTCCTGTCAGTGACATTCAAATATTTCTCATACCTTCTGTGCAGCATACTGAAGACAGACTTACAACACTTCATCCTGAACATTTTTTAGATACAATTACACTACTAGTCTTGTTGCCATCAACAGGCAATGCCAAGATTTCCAAAACAGTGCCCGTTTTATTGTAGATCTAAAGCCAGAATTGTGTTAATTTCTTAACAAAAGTACATTTAATAACGTAAAAAGAAGAAATGCAATGTACATATAACATAACAATAAGGTGTGTTTGCAAAAGATTGTTGCAGTGGAAAAGCAATAAGTATTACATATTCTGGGTGTGTGTCTACAGCCTTAGATATCCAGTGTGCAAAGCACGTGCACCATAGCACATTGTCAACTGTGGTCTGTCCGGGTGTACCATATTTTTGTACAGTATCTCACATATGGCACAATTTATGAAAAATGCTACTGAACACAAAATTTGTATTTTTTTTTCTGCAACTTTTGCCTAAAACATTTCTCATCCTAAGAAGAATTTGGCAAGATGCTATAATAAATGTACACAGGTCGTCATATAAAGTACCCATTACTCTTGTCAGATTTTAATAAAATTTGAATTTTCTTGACAGCGTTTCAAAAGATCCTCAAGTGCCATATTTAAAAAAAATTAGTCCGGTGGGAGCCGAGTTGTTCCATGTGGATGGACAGGTGGACAGACAGACAAACATGCCAAAACTTATAGTCACTTTTTGCAATTTTGCAAACTCACTTATAAACACTTAGTAGTCTGTTACTTCTTTTACAACTATATGCTCTTATATTCATACAACTGAGGTCTCAGTCATTTTAATTAATATATATGTTGCATGTCAGAGTTTTCACATATTTTTAACCTGTGCTCAATGATGGTTTACAGATAAGCTGAAACATGCTGCATATTAGGCAATAATAATTGTCCAATTTAGGGTTGTGATTGACAGTCCTTATATTCATATATTTACATATACATCACACAAGGATGTCTCACTCTAAGAGAAACAAGATGCTCATGTAGAGATACTTTAATGACCAAAAATGATCAAGTTGCAAGGTTTGCAGTGTGTACATTGTGCAGTGCTAGGTGTCTTTACTACAGTGCACAACAAATGATATCTGAAATTGAAATATTGTTGGTAATCAGTAAAAAGCAGAGGTGCAAGGCAGGTAGGGTGTCATTTAAAGTCTTCCAGAGATTAATGGTTGCAATGGGTTCAAATATATGCATAAAGCATGCAAATTTTATGACAAAATAGATGACCATGATAATCAAAATTTCTGGAATTATTTCCTTCTCTTCCAGTTCTGTCTCTTAAAATGTACCATCTTCATATTATTAGATCATAATGCTCTGTCCAGTGGATGATTACCTGCGCAACGATGGTGTTGAGAAGAAGGAAACCAAGAAGGGTGAGAAACACAACGGTGCTGTGAAGACCCAGCATGGGATATGAGATCAGATGGTACACAGCTGGGAGTGTAATTGTGAGTGGCAACTCCCCCACCATCTTTGCAAGGTAGTATGCTGATAGCCTGTATGCACCTGACAATCTTTCCTTGTTGATAACCTCTCGCTCTGGGGGAACTGTAAATTCAATATGAAGACAGCAATAACACAGAATGATTGTTTAGATGTCTTAATGACTTGTGTAAACAGGACACTACAGTGGCATGCATGTGATGCTGACAAATTTTAATATGAAGACAAAGCACCAAGTGTGTAGAGCAGGATGCTGTGGAGAGCATCCAGCCTTGTATGTCATGAAGTGATTCGTCTGTTCTTTGATTAAAACCATATTAAATGTATTCAAAAGCTACTCACACGAAGACAAAGCACCAAAATGTGCAAACAACATCCAATATGTTGTGGAGAAAAACATCCAACCCTGGATGTCATGGAGTGATTCTTCCTTATGCTCTAATTGGAACCACAGCAGACCAGCCAGAATACCAAGTGCTACTGTCTGCACCCAATTCAGTTTAGACAGCATCCTCGGCCGAGCCTCCTGGAAGTTGCGTTGTGACAATACCTACCAAAAATATGTAGCCATAGTATCACCATATATTGTTGTGATTATCAATTAAAAGTCTGAGATGGTGTAACATTAAACATATTTAAATTAATGATATTCTGGTAGAGGAACAGTTTGGTTTCAGAACTACATCATCAAAAGATAAACCTGCCTTTAAATTAAGTGACAAAATACTAAATGTGCTTAACTATATGAGGGAGTGCTGATAAGTCCTTAGCCCGGCCAGGAAGGAAATAAGCTACAGTCACCAAACTCGGGATTTACTCAACATACTCCCCACGAAGTTCAATACAATTCTTAGCCTGTTGCTCTAACTTTTGCAAGCCACTCAAATAAATTCAGAAGGTTGTCCGTCCAACTAGATCTCCGCGGCAGCAATGACATCCATGATGGACGAAATATGGCGACCTTTCAATTGTTTTTTCAGTCCAGGGAACAGGTGGTAGTCCTAAGGAGCCAGATCCGGAGAAAAGGGTGGGTGATCAAGACATTGGAAGCCCAGGTAGACCAGTTTCTTCTTGGTTGCAAGTGCCTGGTGAGCTGGGGCATTGTCGTGCAAGAACAAAACCCTCTTGGTGACTTTCCCGCGGCATTTTTGAAGGACGTTTTGTCCTTCAATTGCACCAGCCAAGACGAGTAATACTCCGCGTTGATAGTTCGGCCCATTGGAAGATAATCAATGAGGAGTATGCTGTCTTGATCCCAAAAGATCGAGGCGAGAACTTTTCCAGCGGATTTTTGCACTCGGAATTTTTTGGGGCGAGGTGAGCTGCTATGCCGCCACTCCATTGATTGTTGCTTTGTCTCCGGGTCATAGTGATATAACCAGGTTTTGTCCATGGTCACCAATCGCGACAGGAAATAATTTGGATCGCGCCGAAAAAATTCCGGAAGTTGTTCAGACGACTGGCACCGTTGACGTTTTTGATCCGCATTCAGGCATTTCGGCACCCACTTCGCGGAGAGCTTCCGCATATCGAAGTCTTCATGAATGATGGACCCAACCCGCTCACGTGAGATGCCCAGTTGCACAGCTATTGATTTAGCCAAATCCGGCGTTCTTGCAAGATTAGCTCGTGAATTTGATCAATAATCTCTAGGGAGGTCACTCTTTTGTGTCCTTCAGGACGAGGCGCATCACAGGTGGAAAAATCACCACCTTTAAACTGGGACACCCAGTTTTGATAGTGGCATACGATGGTGCATGTTCCCCTAATGTTTCTTTCAGATTGGCATGAATTTCCTTCGGCGCCTTGCCTTGCAGAAAAAAAAAATGATGACAGCTCACGTCTCCATGTTGTTGAAATCGCGCGCATTGCTTGACATGCTTCCTTTCAGCCTCTATAACAAGAAAAGACTTGCAATCCGGCACATGAACAGACCCCTCTTTCCAACGACACTATCGATTCCATCCTACAACATCGGGAAGTAGGTTGGGCTAAGGACTTATCACCACCCCCTCGTATAATGGTGGTTGGAGGTATATTCTGCTACTTAGAAAAAGCTTTTGACTGTGTTAATCACAACATTTTATTAACTAAAATAAAGTTTTATGGAATAACAGGAACAGCATACAAACTAGTTAAGTCTTACCTTGAGGGAAGACACCAAATAATGTATTTAAATAATAATTCTCTTGGCTCCTCTTCTAACTGGGGTGAAATTAAACATGGTGTCCCTCAAGGATCGCTACTTGGTCCACTGCTTTTTTAAATTTACATTAATGACCTACTTAAAATTTCAAATGATGAATCTAAAATTGCCCTATTCATAGATGACACCAGCATAATCACTACTCACCCGAAAGGTACAAACTTTAAAAAGAGTGTAATTTAGATCTTGCAAGATATAAATAGCTGGTATAGTACCAATTTGTAATCACTGAATACAGACAAAACACACTTTATGTAATTTGTAACTAAAACTAGTTCCTTAATTGATTTATATATTACTCATGAAAACAAGAAAGTAACTAATATTTGTAATAAAAAATTTCTTGGAATGACACTAGACAACACACTCACTTGGAAGACCAATATAGATATGATTATTCCAAAATTCAGTACAGCATTTTTTGATGTTTTGCTGACCGTGCATCTCAGTATATTTATCTTAGTAATTAACCAACTTGATGCACAAAATTTTGTTTTACAATAAGTTGATATCGTGCCTCTACATGTCTCAAGCACATGTGCTCAACATCAGGAGGTCAAAATTGTATTATACAGCCTCTGGTTTCATCACACTTAAACAAGTGAGTGGTCTAAAATTACTAAAATACATTCTATAAATATGAGCACATAGTAGTAAAATTTATGTGTGAATTTTTGGGTGTGATTACTGTGTATTACTTACTATAAACATGTTATGTCGTGTAGAGGTTATGTTTATCCAGTTATTAAACTTACTAGAAAGGTACTATGTCTATTTACATTTATGTTTGCTGAGTCTGTCTAGTCATAAAATCGTATAAATTGCTGATTAGTTGTTGTGTGTATAAGGTTATGTCTGTGCGGTTGTTAACATTGTTAAAATATACATAGTATTTTTAACACTCTTTGTGATTCACAACAACAATTATGTTAAGTTAAATTCTGTGATATACAGCATCAATACTAGGACTAAACATAATCTATATCAACCACAATCTTCAAAAAAGGAAAATATTATTTTGGAATTATGGTGTTCAATAGTTTACCAACATAGATGAATGATTTGTCCTATAATACAAAACTGGTTAAAGTTATTTGTGTTTTCATTCATTTTATACTTTAGATAAATATTTTAATTATAATAAGCATCAAAACCCACAATAGTGATATGTAATTGTGTATACACATTTTGATAAACCAACTGGACTCTAACTTTCACCTATTTCTAAATAATGAGTCATTTAGGCACAATCTTACTAAGTAGACCGATTTTGAAAGTTTTATTTAATTATATATGAACATTAATGTGAAAATATTGTATTAATCTCTTTCAAAGTTATATTAAGGTATACATGATGACTAGTTCTGTGTTTTTATATAGAACCATTTCACGTACATTTGACAAGTTCTCCATCCAAGGGCTTTGTTAAATATGGATTCATGGAACAAATAAAGAAATTAGAAATGTACCATTCATCAGGACAGATGGGATATACATACAGAATCTTAACATGAATCGAAAATTTGTTAACAGCAGTATATTAACTCTGTTAGAATATTTTCATTGGACACTCTCTAATGGCTGTTTTAAAATTTGAGTTTATATAAAATAAATATAATCTTATATTCTCGTAAAGTTGATCATACTGTGTAAAGATAGAAATTGTTTTTATTTCTATTCTGTTACATTGTGCCCTGATCAAAAAATGTTCAAAATAAAAGAGGTAAGTCTTCCTTTCATGTCATGTATACATTGTTTGCACAGAAAGTAATGATAAATAAGCTGACAAAATTTTATTTGAATTTCAAATAATGTGCATATTTACAAAACAAAATTAAATTTTCTTCATGTGCTGAAGATTTTCTCTCAGTATCAAATGTAACCGAAATCTCTTTAGTAGCTTTGGCAATAAAACATATGAAAGCAGTAAGTGTGGTAGGAAACGCATTCACAACCATCCCATAAGGTGTTAATTTTATACATGCTTACATGAAAATGTATGTATAACAAAATATCATTTCATATGTGTTCAGTACTGGGTATATTTAATGAAATACAAAAAAATACAGAGCCTAATGTATGTTGATTATTTTCCCACAACAGCAAACATATATCTGAGATGAATGCAGCTGAAGCTCATGAGTAAAGTGTAAAATTGTTGTGTCCATTATGAACTCTACCTCACAGGCAACTTGCCTCTCATTACTCATATTTTGTTAGTGTTTGTAATTCATGGACACAGATTGCAAGCTACACAGGGTAACACATCATACTTCTCTTTCTCTCACTTTACATGATTTATGATAAAGTGTCTTTGTAGATGAGACCCATGTCCAATTGGAGGTAATCCTTGTAAGACTTATGGTGGACAAAGTGGCACTGGGCCACGCTTACTAAACATATCTACCATTAGGGGCTGGTACAGTAAGTCCATTTCACATTGCAGTACCATGGGACTCAGGCTCACCCCAGTCCCACAATTGGAAAAAGCAACTAATCTAAAGCATCAATCCTTCTAACATGGACCATACCTTGAACTGTGTCCAGAAGCTGGTTGGCCACTGCCAACTCACATCATCATCTGAACTACTGACCGATGATGAAGCATGACTCTGGTTGTCTAGCCACAATGTTTTCCCTTCCTCATCCTTCATTGCTAAACAAGAACAACAAAAAATAATTATACTACACTTTCAAAACAGATTTTTTGTTATAGGCTTATACATTTTGAAACTTTCACTTCAGCTGAGTGTGATGACATCAAACAATCAGCCACGTGAAAAAGGTGTCAGTATCCAGTGTTTCAGAGACTACTTTCTCTGACTGCAACATCAGGAGTTGAACACCATGACTTCATTACAAATTTTGCATTATAAAATTACGAACGTATTTAACAAGATACATAGAAGCTAATTTGAAAAATAAAGTGCCTGAACAATAATATCACACTTAAAACAACAGCAAAGCATGCCAGAATAACTTAAAAGTAACATGCTAAGCACAACAGTATATACAGTACATTCTTGGATCATTTGCATTAACTCCACGTGATAGCCTTTACATAAGCCAATTTCTGAATTGCCATCTATTCTACATGTTAAAGGTTGGAAACCACAACAAGCGATATTCAATGTCATGTAATATAAATAACAAGTTTAGGTCTTTTATGACAAACCTATTAATTTGACAGACAGATACCAACGTTTCTGAGGAAAATGCTGCTTCCATCTTCAAGGAAAAAAGACTGAACCAAGTGTAGATGGAGTGGTACATGACTGGTTGAAGGGATGCTTGGAACCAGCACTATGAGCAAACTAATTAAAAATTATCTCACTGAAAATTGCTGTTTTGTCAATGGGTAAGAAAAGAAGACAGAAGTGTAAGAGAAAGGAATGTGGGGATTTGATTTGAAAAACTAGTCCTTTTCAGGGTCAATGATTCCCATAGCTTCAATCACAGATTCAGTCACTTCTTTTCTTCTGTATATTACATCACTTTTCTCCACTTGATTTGCTCTTCTACCCCAGAGATTAAGGGAGCAGATTCTTCCAAAATGTTGGTGCCTGCTTATCAGACTACAAGACATCACATACCAGATGACTATAACCTCAATGCAGGAGAGTGTGTGTAAGTAACATTTCCTACAGGGATTTATTTATTGCTGTGCTAGGGAATTCCTACCTATTGTGGTGTAAACATTGTTTTGTGCTCCAGAATCGACGACTGCACACATTTCGACGGTTTTTTTAGCTGCAAGATGATGAACTGCATGACCATTCCTAGATCCTGTCCACAAATCCCTCTGGCAGTGACAACTAGTGGAGCCAATGTGGCCTGGGGGCAAGACATCATCATGCATTGTGGTCACCACAACCTGACTTGTTTTTTTTTCTTCTTCTCTATTTTGCTGTTCAGTAGAGACACAGTAATGAGAAAGTAACTTAATACAGACACGGAACTGACCAGATGTTATCTGTTTCAGTAAAGTCATCACAACAACATAGGTAATGTCCACAGTCAGTACCACTTTGGCATGATTATTCTGTAGTTGTCCCTTAATATTAAATTTCTGCATACAAACCAGAAAGTCACCAAATATTTCAACACATACTATTTGATTTTTCAGTACTGTAGCAACAGATTTAGAATCACTCATCATCAAGATATTGTGAACAGACTTACAATCCATACTTCTTCAACATGAATACTTGAAGTTTACAATCAATCGTGCTCAATTCTCAATGTTTGATGCCTGATGACCAACCCTTCCTTCATCCTCAGATTGTGCCTCACAGACAACAACATGCGCATACCCAGAATTTTTCATTTGGGTGGCTGACCCCAAGACTATATAAAATATATGATTGAATTTAAAAAATATGTGATAACAATCATTTTGTAAGTATAACTGCAACCAAACACTGTTTGCAACTGCATTTACATACATACATATATTACCACATATTTCATAACTCACCCACCTAATTTAGACACAAGGGCTAAAATTTTTTTAAGTGTCATCTAAGATATTCTAAGTCTTTTAAATTTATTTTAAAAAATTCTAGTATATTAGTCAGCCAATTTCAGTGACTGTTTTTTGCTGAAGGGCAAATCACGCAAATTGCTTGATATCACCGTGTCTACAAATCTGAGTTTTTTAAATTTCAATATGGGAGGGGGTGCAGCTCTGCAGCTCCCCCCCCCACCTCTTGCCTTGGGTGCACCTCTGGACAACAATATCTCATTTGCAAAAGACGTCTCTTGGGTGTCAGTGCATACCTCTCAGGGAACAGAACCTGTCTAAGTTTTGAGGATCAATCATGGTGAGAGATAATGGAAGTTTATAGGTCATCATAGGATGTGTATGATATTTTTTTCAATTTTAATTACAATTGGCACATGTGGATCAATTTCACTAAAAATCCCAAACATAAGATTTCATGAACATTCATCTGGTGGGAGTCACTAGGCTCCATGCAGACAGACATGATGAAGCTAATAGTCACTTGTTGCCACTGCTTTGCACACAGGCCTAAAAATTATTCTTAAGCAATGAACTGGAAATATGCCTTAATTATGTCATGCAGTTATTTCCTTGTTAAAGGGATATTAAGTGTGACAAAACCCCCATAAGTACTGAAACACAAGTCAAACCACAGTTCTTCCATTCCAGTTTGTGGCCACTGTAAATTTAACAAAATTCTGTGGAAAACTCACTGAGGAATTTTAAGAATGAAAGTTTAAATCGTGTCTCAAATTTATATTCTGTGTATTCAAAAACAAGGAAGGAGCAATAACCACGTGGTTATCATGATGAATTGAATGAGCTGCAATTTATGTACATCTTTCCAAGCAGCCTCTACCAGTTCCTCAATGGCCAGCAACATCACTTCCTATAAAGTTACTTTCTCATCTTTCTTAGTTTATGGAAACACTGAACATGCAGGTGGGAAAATTAAAAGAATTCAACAGTTAAATTCAAACAGAAATACAAACAGATTCCCAAAATTTTTAGCCAAATATGTATGTCTTGAATACAAAAAACAGACCATGCACACATCAGCTTTCTGCTTGCAAAACAAAGACAAAAGTTAATTATACATATACACAACGTTTCATGACTATTTCAATCACTGTTTCACAAACTTAGTAGTGAAGCTACTTCCAGTCAGAAATGTCACAAGAATACTGGTTAGATTCTCAGCCACTTCATGTCTATAGGTGTGTGAAGTTCAAGAATTATTTACACATAATCAGTCTGTTTTCATGAACCAATTCAAGCATTGCACAGTTCATTGCACAATAAAAACTGAAAGTGGTCACTTCCAGGTTGTATTAATGTTCTGATTCATTTTCCTGTTGAATGTGTAATGAAAGAAATAATGTATGAGTGCAAAATAACACTAACAGACAAAGTAATTCATGAAATTTAAGATGTTTCAAGAGACAAAAATAAGTCTGCAGTTCTTGCGAAGTTTACACATTCAAGCTAGAAATCTTTATCTACTGTGGTCAGGTAAATATTTATGGTGAAATGAACTGTGAATTTTAAGGACCTATTCTTAAACGCAATTTATTTGTGTGTAAATTATTCTTGAAATTTAAATACCCACTGCTGTGTAGCCACCACCAATTAGACCCATGTTTACATCATTTTTCTGACTGAGTGACCTCAGTAATCAAGTTGTGACATAAGTCATGAAACATTACATATATTACCAGACACATCTCAGAACTATTACACAAAACATCAATTTTAGCAAAAGAGTATTACATTCTCAAAGGGGAGCATCGGTTGCTCTGCTTTGACAATATATATGAGACATATGAAGTAATGAAGACAACAAACTCAGTAGGTACTCAGTTACCACTCAAAACACCACTACTTTCTACAGTCTTGTTGAAGTGTAAATGGAGTGACTGCATATAATGAAAGTCATATTCAAAAAACCAAAACCATGGAATAAATTGTTATACAATGTGACAATAAGTGTCTGTACTATATTTGTCTTACCAGCTAAAGTTCTGAATATTCTGGCCCCAAGAATTAGAAATTATTTATGTTTATAAGTTGAAATTTAATTAGTACAAAGTTAAAAAAAAATTATTTTCTAAAAAACTCCTCATTATATAAAAATAAGTACATGACACAAAACATATCAATAATTGAGGCCCAGATATTTAAATTTAAGGATTTATAAATATGGTTAATATTTAAAGAAATTCAAGGGAAACATTTCTCATATGACTAAACAAAGGTCACATAAATTACATCACATTTACAATTACATCTATGTGCCTGTAGTGACAATGAAGTTTTCTGAGAAGGTCTGGTTTTTACAGGACTCTAAAAAATTCTAAAATAAATGATGGTGGATAATTTACAAACCTGTGTCTTCTTTATTCTAATGAATTAAAAAAAACTAGAGTGTGGGTATCTTTTCATAATGAGACTGTATCTCTGCCTGGAATGTTCAAAATACACTTCTCCAGAAATAATGAGTGTATTAGTACCCTGATAGTTCAGAGTAAAGACTGTACCATTTGTTTGCAGATGGCTCTCTTGATAGTTGTTCAGATATTTATCACAGATGGTGACTGAGTTTGTGAAGTAGTCTGGCAGAAGCTCCTGAGGGTAATCGGGCAGGCTTCGGGCGTCTTTGGAAGCTGCTATGATCTTCTCCTTCATTTCTTCACTTCCCTTTACTTGCTCCACTGAAAGAGAGCACAGCCTGTTTGTGTGTGTTTTGAAGCTAGCATATCTGTACATAAAACAGATCACAGATGTAGGATGTAGCAACAAACAAAATGAACCATGAAAAAGGAGAAGGATGAACAAACTGATGTCACTTCATTATCGTGGAACTTCAAGCTCATCACCAATAATTGGGTTGTGCACTTCATTTCATTATAACACCATAAACACAATTCCAACAAAATAAAAGACTATGTCATTAAGCACCAACATAATCCAGCATTGTTATGCATTGTGCAAAACCAAAGTCTCATTTAAAAGGAATTTGCCATTGTGTTTTCTGTCTTGTGTTGCATTTTGTTCAGCCCTAACTTGATTCACTGTATGACTTTCATTTTAGAATGGATCCAAAGTGCTAATAAAATGATGATGCTTTCTGCTCTAGAAGCAAGTAGAGATACCATCTGTCTTGCTATGAAATTTTTTTTCCCTCCCAAAATACACAACTAACATAACTTTTTACTTAAGGTGTCACATTCAGATAAAATAACCATGCATTAGCTGCATTTAAGAAATATGGAGATATTATTTTATCTCGCAACTGTAGCTTGTCACTTCCTGACAGCTTGCTTACAAGACAGATTTTTAACATGCAATAAACAACATGTTTCTTAGATATGATTTGTGTCTGTGAGCTGAACAAAAACTTGTCCAGCAGCTTCTTTAGATATTGTGAGTAAAAACCTAATATTAACTGCAATGTATTAAACTAAAATACATGAACCCTGACTCACAGCAAATTCGAATAATGACTAATGCTGTGCTGCCTGCTGCCATTAAAATGGTCTGAATGGAGAAGTGAAGTGAGTTGTCAGATAAAATAATGTCCATATCTCTACAATGTGACTGAGTAGTAGAACCCCAACATTCATGTGATTGAATTTAATCATATATCACAGAGAATTAGATTGTGCATGTGTTCTGATGAATGAAGTAGGAGGCTATGATGGCTATTTTGTGATACATTCTTGACAATTCTTCTGGAAGTACTAAAGATAATCATAAAACCTGAGTCAGGAGCCACTTTCAGACCAATATCATATCAGTTAAATAACCAAATCTATTTTGGATCACACATTTAAAACAAATAAATTACAGGCTGTCTGTCATACGATGCAAAACTAAGTGGAATGGTCTTAAATTGACAGACTCGGTGACCTACTGTCACTTACTAATGATGTCTAATTAACACAGTACACAGGCTCGACAACAAGTAATGCCTGCCAGTGGGCCTAAGTTCAGATGACTGCAGCAGTGAGCAGTGATGTTACTGGGAAAAGTCACTATATATTACATGTAACTGAGCAATTTTATGTTAACCTCTTACACCTTGAAATTAGAAGATGTATAGAAAATCTAAGCTATTTTCTACGATATAGGGTAAGCCTTATAATCACAGAGGCATGGTGTTAGTTCCATGTCTTTTCTTATAGTTAATTTTTCTGTATTGATCTTGCAATCAGAAAAAATCTGTCATTTGGTGTTGAAATGTGGAGGGTTTCACTGAAATATATAAACACATTCTAATTTTGGTTAGAATTGGACAAAAATAATAGATATTTTACAATAGGATCACACATTTCTCTACGCATCCAAAGCGTAATAACAAATTGGCAAAAATTGTAGAGAAAAATAAATTGCACATTTTATGCCCAAAGAATTTTTTCATAAGTATTAGAGCTTTTGAGACAATTAAACAAAAAATGGGTGAACATGTCAGAAAAGTACACTATGCACACACTTCTTAAGTTGTTACTTATCTCCAAGAGGAGTCTAGTATCACATTATTTGTAAATGAAATTAAAGTACTGGTAACAGTCAGAAAGCATTACACAACTTAAAAACAAAGAACATTACACATAAACCAATTCATGATTAAGAAATACTCACATATGAAGTCAGCTGGATTGTACTGAGGCATCACAGTGAGGCCAATATTGCTGAAGAAGTCCACTACTTTATGGACAAGCCCAAAGTAGGCAGTCTGTGCAGGAAAAGAAAATGGAATACAAAAACATAAGACCTTAGTAATTTAATGTTCAGTTCAGAATCAGCAGTTTACCACCATTTTATGTAGTTAATTTACATGTTTGGGGTTTTATGGTATTCTGAAACTCCTGAAAATCTCAACTGAATAAAACAACGTTCAAAGTGTGAAACTCTGTGGTTATTTAGAAGAAATGGATTTAAATTAATTCATCTCATCATACAGGAAGTATGCTTGACATTATATCAGTAAAGCATGAAATAGGAGTCTTTGAATGGTGCTTGTGTGGAATGATGATTAATTTGGAGGAATGTTTAAAAAAGTCTGCATTATTTACATGGTAGCAGTACAACTAGTTTCATTTTAAATATGCTACTATAGCAAATGCACATAAAATATTTGATGGAAACTGCATTAACTAGCTACCTCACTACCTCCATAGACCACAGTCTTTCTTCAGAAGCTCACACTTGTTCAGCTATTCAAAAAATTCTCCGCTGTCTATGGAATATAAGGTTTCATTATCAGATTTGTAAGGACCTTATCTTGAGTCAAATGACTCTCTCTCACATATTAAAATCCTGTATCTTTAAAAATCTGTTTTAATATTAGTCTCTTGTCTGTGCTTATGTCTTCAAAGTAGTGGGAGCTCTATTTGTATATTTTAAAAGCAAATCGGCTCTACATACCTGCCCATTACACAACAGGAGTAGTTTGTCAAACATGTGAAATATCTGAGAAGAAGGTTGATGAACTGTTACAACAACTGTTTTGCCTTCTTTCTCTGCATACCTCTTGAGACTTGACATGAGACTATATGCAGAATGGGAATCCAAACCTGAAGTGGGCTCCTGTTGGCAAGGAAAATAGCAATTACGGTTTTCCTTAGTTGTATCAGCAAGTAACAGTAGTATACTGCCCTATAGCAGAATGCCTAGTTTCCTTTTGCTGTCCTCCTCCACAGTATGTCTGATGTCATAAAGTCTGCATTTGATCATCACTAGAAAGCCTATGCAGTGTAAATCTTATGCTATCTTAATCCATATCTATAGAACAGTGAATGTTGATTTTACACCATTTGCTTGACCGTTAAGAAACTTACCACTTTTAGTACATGGTATATTTGCATACTTTGCATAATTCTCACAATAAGCAGTATTATTTCCCTAAAGCACTTTATTCCTCACCCTAAACTACCAGAAAAAGACAAGGTTTTATTTCTTACATGGCACTAATGCACATGAAATTGATATTATATTAATATTTAGTACAAAACTCACCAACAGTGATTTATTACACTGTTAAGTCTGCCCAGAACTTTAACTGATACAGCTTAACAACACCATAAGCAGTTGCACAACTGAAGTTATAAATAATTGATGCTTATATCTTAAATCATACCCAAATTCTGACAGTTAGTGGGCAATGAGTAGCTTCAGATTGTTTGTGTTCGGTCCATTCTGGGACCATGGAATGAAGTTCCATGGATGGTGGCAGTAAGTGTGAAGCTCAAGGCTTTCTACTCACTGTCTGCTATCTTATTTTACTCCATTACCCTTTGGCCTATGTTAGCAAAATACTCCTATTACTTCCTCCCTCCTAGACCTAAGTTTTTGCTTCAGCACCCTGTTCACAAACACCCTAGCCTGTGTTCTTCCCATAATAAAATGGACCAAATTTCACACCTGTATAAAACATCAGGCAAATTAAGGTTCTGTATATGTGAATCTTTATGTTTTTAATTAGCAGATGGAAAGACAAAATATTCAGTACCGAATGGTAGCAAGCATTCACTGTTTGCAACCTGTTCTCAGTTTCTTCAAGCATGCAATTAAAAAGAAAACCCCAAGACTTTTTCCAAGAAGTTTGTCCTGTACAGTATAAATTTTTTATGATGCTGTATCAACAGTACATATATGAATATATTGTGTCATATGAATACTGTATGTTGACCTCGCTCACTCTCTCATTTTCTGTCTCTTTCACAGTAGTTTAAACTGTGCTAGTCTGTTTTGTAATTTTTATGATGTGTTGCACATCCAACTGTCATTTTGTCTACCTTTTAGATCAATGGAATTCAAATGCAATGTATGTATGCATGTATGTATATATGTCGCCAGTAAAGGTTATTCCATGGATATCACTACCAGCACTTGCGTGAACAGAATGGCCAGACAACTGAGAAAGAATATAGGGAAATGTGCTTGATGGGCTAGAAGAAGATATGGAGTGAGTGCATCTATGGGATGTCTTTACCCTGGCCTCAGTATGGTAACTGTTAATGAAATTCAAATTCCATGGCAGGAATGTCTGGCTATTGTATTATAAAGTTGTTCCCTTTTTGTTTTAGAAATGCATCTGCTGTCATCGTCCAGCTGCCACTGCACAGTTATGGGTAGGAGTTGAAGGAAAAGCACATAGTTGGTCAAATATTCTGTGCATGTTCTTCTATGACTCCCATTCCATCCACATTACTCCACCATTCTACTGAAACCTACTTATTTTAAATTACATTAAATAACTCATTTTCAGATGGGTAACATTTGGCATTAAATATTTCATGCTGGGGTTAAATAATTGCCACAGCACCTCAAAAACCGACTGCTGAAGCTTGCTACCTTGTCACACGTTTGTGCAAGACCAAACAGCTGTCAACAAAATGATATGAGTTATTTGCCTTTGTTGTTACATTAACATCTCTTTGCCAGCATTTCTCATTCTCTGTCACATGCTTGCATGATGGTTGTGGCAAACCCGGAGTCATAGCATTTCACTTTCATTTTCTTTATTCAGTCCAATCAGTCATGCAGTGACCCTAGACATGTCAAATATGTCATAAGTATGAAATGTAACAATATTATCCTACAGTAAATAAAAGTTATAAAACATAGCTTATTTAAAACATACATCTCCATATTTACTTCATGTTATTAGTATCTCTATATTACAATAGCATCAGATAAGAGAATGAAGATGGAAGTGTTACCCATTCGTAATAACTGTCTCACCCTCATTCCCACACAGTAAAATGAAAGAAACCAATTTACAATGTTGTAGAAGATATACTTATCTCCCATAAGTTACATTCAGTATAGACAGTAACAACAAAATCCTTCAAAAGTCGTGAAATGTGTACAATAATAGTACCAACAAATGCACACAAGTATATTAAAATTAGTTTATATTCACAATGAACCCCTACATGCTTCAGCCAACCATGCGGCCATTTGCAGGAATATAAAATATAGAGGCGAAATACTTTATATACTACATACTATATACTTTGTCTTTTATATCCCTGAAGGTGGCCACATGGTTTGTTGAAACATGTAGGATTTCATTCTGAATGTAAATTAATTTTAATATACTTCTGAGAATTTGTTGTTAATATTATTGTATATATTAAAATAATGCACGGATTCTGGATCATACAAAGTTAGGAACTACTTACCCAGTGACACAGTGTCATATCCCAGAAGATCTGAGTCTTCAACAACACTGCTGTGAGAATGTTAAATCTGGTAACAACTTAATTCATTGTTGGCAGCAAGTTTCACAGTATACATAGTACAAATGGACACAGGGCACTAGGTCTATCTTCCTAGAGGTACTGGTTATCAAATGTGTTGGTGCAAACACAGTGCCTCTGTGTCCTGTAGTTAGCTACAGAGGATGTGTTCCTACACATCTCACTATTGGGAACAATTTCATTTATACTGGAAATAAATGCTTTAAAAGAGACTTCTGAAACTGAGTAGATAGTGTCTATGCACATCTACCATCTACCCACATTTCCAGCTCTGTACACATATTCCACAAAATGAAACCTTAAGGTTCGTTAGTACTTGGTCTGAACTGCATACTTACATCCAGCAGCATGAGTGATGGGTTTGTGAGAAGTTCGCATGCAATGTTTGCCCGCTTCTTTTCACCACCAGAAAGACCACGTTTAATGTAGTCACCAATAACTGCAAGCACACACCAGTCAATTTACAATGATTCGAGGCCTCAGTAGTGCAAATTATTATGCAATGTAAACCAACGAAATGCACTTCTTCTATATTAACATTTTAATCTCTAATTTTGATGTCTTCTACATGTTTTGAACCCGAAGGTTCATCTTCAGGAAGACGGTTGTATATGCAGTTATGGTATGGTATGTTTTACATGCATCAGTATAAGCAGCCTAGTAGATAGAAGAGTACCTACTAGACTGCTTATAATGATGCATTTCGTTGGTTTACATTGTATAATTATATTACAATGTGCAGTGCAAAAAACCTAAAATTAGTACAAATTATTATGTAGACTGGTCTTGGAACAGAGATAGAACAAGTAAATGTCTTCTTTGTGAGAAATTAACCAACAACCTGGTAGTAAAATCCAAAAGTTCCAGTGCCTCTAATGCCAAGGCCTGCCACTGCATATGACACCAAGCTGGTTAAGTCCACCTGACATCCTTACAATCTGCTCCCCCAAGATCCATCTTACTCACTAGCTGACCCTCTGGCAGCAGCAATTCAATGTCCAGCACATCCAGTCATGAAGATTATCACTGGACATGCCCTACAGCCAGTTACATGCATTTTCCATCTCCTTCATGGTCTTACAACTGACTTCTCTATAGGGCTGTCACTACACAACTACTATATGCATTCCTAGCATCTCCCATTTTAACCATATGTGAAGCCTACCCTAGTCTTCTATATTATACTCTCCTGAACACACTACATAACTAAACCATTAGGTTCCTTATTAAGTGATCGTTACTTATGCCTACTTCATAGTTCTTATTACAATATTTTGCAATAAAATTGTCTTAGTGCTATGCCATGTGGTTACACAGCACTCAAACCACCGTCTCAGGAACCATCTCCATTCTCATCATGGACGGAGATGGCTCTTTAAACCACCTGATATGGCTGATAGCCTAAGGGAGTGTTACCCAATTCAGGTAAAGGTCACCTGATATCATGCCTGTACAGGCAGATGGGGGGGGGGGAGGGGTGCGAATGTATAGCTCCAATCAATTCGAAACCCAAAACTAGAAGGGGGGGGGTGG
>Ga0123354_10004112_pt1 | contig 20483 bp, 10 predicted proteins | sample TergutLab28metaG_2_FD_97872 | JGI IMG/M metagenome (GOLD analysis project Ga0123354, IMG submission 97872) | Labiotermes labralis P4 segment gut microbial communities from Petit-Saut dam, French Guiana - Lab288 P4 | ecosystem: Host-associated > Arthropoda: Insects > Digestive system > Gut ...
TATTTTTTTTTGTTATTGTGGGTGTGCTAAAATATAAAATTTTAATTCAGGGGAAAAAAGGTTAACAGCAGAAAATGGAGAAGCGGGGGGGGGGGGGGATCTTTCTCAGGGCCACTTTGTCCGCCACATTTTCCACATAGGCCGGTCTGCGATCGGACCAGGGCTTCCGCGGCGAGAGGCCGGTAACTAACCCCGACCCAGTTCCAATAATAATAATAATAATAATAATAATAATAATGCTATGCACATACGAAATTATTCACGGGCAGCTGTTCTCTGGGATATGAAGCCGCGGTGCGCGGTTGCAGAACTACGAAAAACAAGCTGTGCCTCAGCACTTCCCAGCAAACCACCGTCTTCGTAGATACCGTATTTGCACCAACTACAAAACATTTTTAAAGGAATACAATTTTGTTACATTTAATTTTCTCTGTACCCTGGACCAGTGTGTAGTCGGCTCTTTTACCTTTATCATTTTCTGCTGCTTTTATCGCGCGAACTCTATCAGCCGACTAAAATGGCTGCGGCAGACCACACGGAGAAAAGAAATGTAGCAATGTAAAGCAATCTGCATGTAGGAGCAACGTATTAAAGTGTATAGTCTTTGTACATAATTGTGTATCTGTACAGGGAAGACATTAATATTAAAGGTTAGGATACAGGTATCCTCTCTGTAGGAGGCATTCTGGGATTTGTAAATAAATATAGGCAGTTGCTGGGCAAAGCTGTTAAGTTTCATTTTCTTAGATGACCAGTTTTTAATTTAAAAAAGGAAGGTCAAGTTTTTGTGTCATCTTACAACTAGGATTGCATTATTGCCTTAGGGCGATTGAGAAGTAGCATGGTTGCGGGAGGGGGGGGGCGATGTGTCTGATTAATTTACAAGTGAACCTTTAGGGCAGAAGTAATTTTCCTTGCCTCCGGACACGTGTGATTAATCCCTCGTCAGAGCCCTGCCTCATCCTCTAGGCAGCCTAATACGTGGGACTGTATCAAAGTGGGCAGTAAATGCTTGCTCACTAGTCCAGTGTTTGTCAACTTCGCACCGCGACATTTGAATTGACTTCAATTTCTGCTCCTTGACAGTTGTTCGCGAAGTGTATTAAGAGCCCTCCGGTGTTCTTTAGTCCTGTTCTCTATCCATCTGTATTGTTGCTGCTTTTGTTGAGGTAAATGTTACATAATACATAAACTGAGTAATCTTGTCGCGTTTCTGCTTGCTCCTTGTTGCAAGAGATAATTTAAGGAGCACAAGAATTGTGGGTAGTCAGTAGCTATCACTTTACCGATAAATCTTTGGGTTATTCACTACAGCAGACATGAAAGAGCGGTTTCAGAACTCATACAGGCCTGTGTTAGTCAGGCACCCAAATACGTTGCTGTATGGGGGTATCCACGTAGAATCTGTTCGGATTGTCGTGTTTTTTTCCAGTATCTACAGATGAATAGAAGGACAGAATTTTCATGGTTTAAAACATACTGTGACTGTGTCCTACCCAGTACTTGCATATTCATTATTCATGAACTGTTCTTGCGTCCCGTTTGACGTTTTACGTATAACATTAGTGGATGTAAAATGTTTTCTAACTGTGAATATAAGTTCTGGCGAAAACTTGCGCCACCTGCAACCTCTCAGTTATAACAATGTGTGTGGAAATTCATGACGTAATAATCAGGCTTCATGATCCTGTAATCATTTACTGTACATAACTGAAACATGCGGATCATAAGGTAACATTTAAAGCCAAGTGGTAATTGTGCTCATCACCTACTCTGATATTAAGAAACTCTTCATTGTTTACGTACTGTATTTTTATGCTGTGTGTAAATCTCACAGTAAGTACCAATTGATCTTTGCAGGGAAAGGGACTGTTTTCTCTGTGAGGTAGGAATTGAAGATTTATAAATCTTATTTAGACGAACGCCGTGTCTGAAAGTGTTAAACAGGCTAGACCTAATCGATCGGAAGTACGTAATTATCCTTCTGTGCCTCTGTCTTTGCAACTGTCTGGTTATTTTTTGCGGTAGTAGCGTGTATATTGGTAAAGTGTTAGCAGCCACATATGCACATCGAATGCCGCTGCAGAACGTTTCATTGGTAAAGCAAGCGGAGTGTAACCAGTGGAACGTGTGGATAGGCCAAAAACACTGCGAGGCACCTTCAGACAGGTTCAGTTTGCCAGATAGATTGCTTTCATATCTCTCGAGGCAGCCATCTTGTATCCACGTGCCCACGTTTTGATCATTTGTTGCTGGCACAATAAAATGTTTCAAAGACCTGTGCTTTATATGCGGCCACTCCCCTGGAAGTCAACTCCACCCATGAAGCGATTGACTTCAGAATGTTGACAACAGCATTTTTCGTTTTGTTTCTAACCTTTTTTTCGGCCCTGTTGTCACATTTCGTTGCATTAACGGTATCGCGATTCTTTAGCTTGCACTCTGATTCATATTCAGTGCTACCATTTTCTCAGATTCTTTCTAGCAGAATTTCAGGACGAATTACGGATGTTCTACTGGAGTGGCTGTAGAGAAATTCACGTGCCTGAGATGTGATGCCGTGCAGTGTGGCTGATATTAACCGAAACGTCGATGATTCTGTAAGAAACACGGTGGCGTTACTTCCTAGACGACGACTTCCTTATTTTGGTTGACGATTCAGTGTGAATTCAGTATTACTGAAAACTTGGCACTTGGCACTTGAACCATGATATTACACGTACCTTTCAATTGTGTATTCTCGTTGTCATGGCCGTGATTGTGATATACGTGATTAGGTAAAAACTGTCGCCGTTTTGAAGCCCTGTCTCCCTTCTTTTTGTAAGTTTGCGTACGTAATGATGTGCCCCGGTTGCTAAGTTATTCGAAGCGTTTCTTCTCTCCTACATATATAAACGAGATCGAGGTGTCGATTGCTGTAATCTTTTGAATGAGAGCAAGGCAGCACTCGATAATGAGGTGTGGACTGCCTGATCAAGTTTGCAGTGCGTCCGGCTTACTAGATGGCTGATGTGTTGTTATTGAAAGATAGGGGCTCATCTTCGCCAAACAACTGTAGGCCAACAGATAGGGTGTGAATGTGTGTTTTGTTCGGCAACAGATCTGACGAAGTGACTTCACTTCCCACTGATCCGCAGAACACATTATGCACCTATTTGTTTCTTGTATACACAAAGGATGATCGGTATAAGACGTAGATTGAGTGAACAGATAACTTTGCATGGAGTTAGTGATGGCTGGTATGAAAATTGAATCGCAACAGATTCGATAAATTGGAAGTTGTACTGTGTGGGCCGGCACCAGGTAAATGTGGAAACGTTCAAGATTGTGCAAAGGACCGTAACATGTCAAAAAATATTCGTGACTAATTAGGAGTAGTTAAATTCGATATATGCTTACTACGTATTGTTTCTACTGCTGGCAATGAACAAAATGGTCAAAAACGTAATTTTTATATTAAATTGTTCATATTTTAGGGTTTCTGTGCGGTGATGATGCCGTGTAGTTTCATAGGTTATTGGCAGCAGGTCGTGGGAACCTGATTCTTTCATATTAGCAGGGTACAACACCCAGGGGACAACAATAATAATATTTTAATAAATAAATTCTTATATTTCGAAGTAAAGGTATTGCAAATCGCCTGCACGCTTGAAGTACTCTCTGTCTGTTCAGTCTAGATTTAATACTGCTTCTTCTTCTTCTTCTTCTTCTTATCCTCCTCCTCCTCCTCCTCTTCTTCCTCCTCCTCCTCCTCTTCCTCCTCCTCCTTATTCTTCTTCTTCTCCTCCTTCTTCTTGTTCCTCGTCGTCGTCGTCTGTGACCCCACTATCCAAGAAGGATAAGCGCCTGCCTAGTTGCTGGCCTCCATCCATCCCTATCCTGCGCTATTGTAGTGTTTCTTACTTAGCTTTAAATAGTTCATCCATTCATTGAAGAGATCCCTGTTTTTGTTCCACTACAAGCGTTTCTAATAAGATTTTTTAAAATCAACGAACTTAAATTTGTGATTGTACGACCACGATAAACTGTAGATAAATATAGTTAAATGTTTCGAAGAATCCTGCTTTCTCCATCTTGACGGTATGTTATGACATCCAAAACACAACAATCTTGTTATTCTTATTAATTTATTATTATTAATACATTAATCTTAGGGAAACTATTTGAAATCGCTTGTACATTTAATTATGCCATTTCAGTTACTTTACTGCCATAATTCATAATACGCTTTCAGTAATTCAGCCATATGTTATCAGAATTATTTTTGTCTTGACACTGATTCGAAGAATATCCTTACTATGAACAACTTTATTTTTCTGAATTGAATGAGCGCAATAAATAATATAATATCTGCAGGACTGTGCTTTGTAACACGATCACTTTTGTTGGAAGAAGCAGTAAGTTCACAGTAAGATATAAGAAAAATCTTTGCAAGGAGAGCAGGATAACATGTTAAAACAGATGTGCAGAGACAAAACATCTTAGTGCTTGGCCCGAGCGGTGGTACTAACGTACATCCCTTGGGGTCAAACAGAGTTTTTAATAAATAAAAAAATCGGGGCAAATCTCGAGGGTGGAGTGATGTAAGTGCAAGTTTTGCGTGCTGCCTTGGATCCTCCTCAGGGCACAGGAATGAATTCAGACTTTCGTAATTAACTGCCCCCTGTAATTTCTGTTTGATTTACGTAGCACACAGAGCGTAGAAATTAATAACCTACGGTTTGTTGTGCGCCCCCGCGCAGTCTAGAACTGAATTTAATACGAAACTCTTTATTTGACTTTTACTCTTGCTTCTCTTTTTTTTTTACTATTTTATTTTATTATTTTACCTTTTCGCCTCCGTCTGTCCCCCATACCACATACGCAGTAGTGCGCCGTGTCGAAACAATAGCGCTCTGCACCGGAGCCATTCATTCCTACATCGCTTCGTATGCCCTAAGCAAAATGGATTTTTCAATTACGACAATATACCTGGTTTACTCTTGGCTCTTTCCTTTTCTCCTTTTTGGCATATCGTGTAATTGTCCTAGAACGACTTGAAATTTTTACATGAAATTTTTATTTTTCTGTCCTGAGGAAGCCAATATTTTTTTCTGAAAGTTTCAGTTGCATCCATAATACACCGTATCCTGCTCCGACATATCTTTACCATATGGACACGTTTCAGTTTTAGGTACAAAAACATACAGCAAGCACTACTTTCTGCTCTGGTCATTACAGCTGTTTATGTACCCGCCAAAGAATGGGAACGTGATGAGTTCGCCGTGCCGCGATGCTTGTTCTGCGCGGTCGACCGACTTCCTTCAAGCGGTCGATGAAAAGACACCCTCGAGTCGTTTCAGTAACAGGGAATTCACCCTCCTTCTGCAACTGCATTTGCTGGCGTCTAAGGGCGGATGCCAAATGTTTAGTAATCAAACTCAAAAGGTGGCAGCACATGCGACCTCCTGTGTTTTCACTGACTACAGGTACAATTTACGTCACTTTAAACCGCAAGATGGGACACAAATGAACCCGTGAGAAAGTTTCAGTCCCCGGGTTCAGATCTGTCTTCTCGAAGAGGCTCGGCGCTTTGCAGTTGTGTTTTGTTGAGGGTACCTGAAACTTGGAACGTAAGTTGGGTTCACTTACACCACATTCGACAATGTTATTACGCGATACCAGTTTAGAGGGCGTACCGCAGTTATTGTACCTGTAGTGTGTTTGTAACTGTGCTCGAAATGACGTTCTACTTTACTGAATTTCCGAACTTGTAGAATGTGTGTGTGTGTATGATTTCACGCAAGCATAGGCCTATAACTATGTTCCCAGGATTGTGCATTGCATTTTTTTAAGCCTCGAGACAAGAATTTCCTTCCATCACAGTCTGATGTGCGACGTTATTTCGAAGGCCAACGTTAGGTCTTCATGTTCCAAGTGGAGTCGGCAATAACACAAAATTTAGTACTTTGACTGCTGTTGTATAAATTATGTCGAACATATTGGATGCGGCAGAGTGTACTGACAGTTTTGGAATACAAGTGACCCATTCACTTTTTAACAAAATTAATTACAAATTTTGATGTTTTGCTGACCGTGCGTCTCAGTATAATCTTAGTAATTAACAAACTTAATGCACAAATTCTTGTTTTACAATAAATTTATTGTATGCCTCTACATATTTCGAACACTATGTGCTCATCATCAGGAGGTCAAAATTGTATTATACAGCATCTGGTATCATCACACCTCTAGGTGGCCGTCCCGTGCACGGGACGGCCACCTAGAGGTGTGACGATACCAGATGCTGTATAATACAATTTTGACCTCCTGATGATGAGCACATAATTCTCGAAACATGTAGAGGCATATAATAAACTTATTATAAAACGAGAATTTGTGCACTAAGTAGGTTAATTACTAAGATTAAAATGAATTACGTCTGCAAGCGCTTTTTAAAAGTTTACTTTTAAAAATGATGTAACTTAGATGACTGTCAGTCAATCAGAATACATTGTTTTACTGCGGAACGTAGATTTTCCTTGTGAAGCCGCATCATCTCCATCAGTACCGTCTAATGTTTTCTGTTGCGTCCTGCTCCATTGCGGTGACAGTCGTAGGGCAATTGTTTTATACGGTGAACTTGAAGCATGTGCTTCATAGGTGATGAGAAGACGATTATTTTTTAGTCACTCAAAATTTTAAGAAATCTCCCGGAGAAACTTGAGAATTATCGTGTCACTTTTGCGTAATCTTTGAACTGTGGCATTACTGGAAGGGCGAAAATTTAAACCTGTGTCTAAGTTTAGCGGAACGGGAATATGGCCCACCGGTTGTGACCGAATTGGAGCAGAATGTCAAGTGAAGAAATTGCAGGAATACCCGTGGAGATGCCATGGAGAATTTACTTTCCAAGGCACAAGAATGCGCACAGACATGAAGTCATCTTAGTGGTATCATTTTTAATAAGCATGTAGTGTGTATATAATACACTGTTGTATATTTCATTTAGTTAATATGAATTGTTTTCGTTCTTGTGAGTTCTTTCTGTTTCAGTACCTGCCAAATTGCTCCGCCGTATCCTGTAGATATCATGATTCTTATGAACGGTGGCAAATAAGAGCCTGTACTTACTGAGGGATCCCTTTCACTGAAGCATTCCGACCACGGTGTGGTCTGTATTTGTTATCTCAGTTTGTTCGATATCCTCTGCCCATCTCGTACACATTACCTCACCATAATAGTGTTGGACGTTTATATTTGGTACTAATTACATCTTGTAACCAAATTTTCCTTGAAGTTTCTGCTGCCACCCCTCACACTCAAGATATAGCTTTCAGTGATGATATCTGTACAACAAAAAAAAGGTCCACGTTTTCTTTGGGGCTTTGTTTTGCCACTTGACTAGATCTACCTTCTGTACCACAGTGTAAATAATATATTTTCTGTAGAGTACGCGAGGAAGATCTGAATCAGTATCGCCTGTAAAAGGATTGGCTGCACGATGAAGACGCATATTTCATTCTTGCTATGAAATGAGTTCCTTCTCTTTGCCAATACTGTGTCCAGATGGGTGTTAAGGCGACCGGAGCCGTCATCTGTCGCCAGTCACTTCTGTCGATAGCCATGCTCAAACATGAGGGGAACATAATCTGACCCGTTACGCCAAGTTTCATACGTACTTTTTTCGACATAATTGGGCACTGTTCAGGCCTCGATTTCCCAGTGCTGTGAAGTGGAAATTTTCTGTCAGTTTACACTTAAATATCAATTCATTTTCTTGAACAGCGAATAACATCACGTAACACGTTGAAGTCTTTGTAACTTGAAAAGGCAAACATGGTACTTTGGCTTAAAATGAAAGAAATAATTCACATTTAATGGCCACTTATGCTCAAGTTATAAAACATTTAAGTCAGATACTTCCATTAGACAGAGAAAGAGAGAAATCAGTAATCGCCATTTAGTTTCACTTACTTGGAACATGTTAAGATGACATTTAAGCAGCACGCACAGACGAGGACTATTGTATCTGACGTCATCCTTTGTTGTTTTTTGTTACTGTCCTTCGTTTGTCTGCAGTTCTGTGCCGGTTGACTTTGTATCCTATTCCTTTTCACCGTGTGCGTCATCGATGCCAGTTTTTCGCCTCTTGTTTCACGGAGGAACTAGAAAGCGCATGAAGATTTCCTTCAACTCTGACGCCAGTTGGCGAGGTCCTCGTATCGTGTCCTGAGGCCGGGTTACCGAACCTTCCTAATACCAAGGTTATTCTAGCATTGTCCTACTGTCTCTCAAAAGCTGTGTGCCGTATTTGTTGGAATGTAAGGCACAGAACTTTGCCTCCAACTACTTCACGAAACATTGACTGCGCATGGTGGTGTTAAAGTATGGTCTTTTGTGTTGCGTATTTTCTTAGAAGCTACCAACAAACTGTAATTATTTTTTTTTTAAATAGACGTTTGAATGTTTATTGCAACAACCGTGGAAAATATGTGTCCCAGAACTTAAAGTCAACACTGCAGGTTATAATTCAAGGGAAATTCTGAGTCAAAAATGTCTTACACACATGGGTCCGATTTTTCAGCTGTTACAGAGCTATGAGTGTTTACAGCAAATTGAATAAAAAAGAGAGAAATTACGAAGTGTATTTATTTATTTATTAGTTAAATGTACAGTTAAGGTTACGTGGTTGAGTTGTGCAGATTGTTCAGAGTGACCTTCATCTGTCTGGATACACTTTCTGTCGCGTATAACCTTACGTTATTTACACGTTTTGCAGCATTGAGAATTCGTAGAAGCAGTTCTTATCTCGTGTTTACCTTGCGTCAGTGCGCCGTAGCTTTCGAGTAACACCCCCACACGGTAATGATAGAGTTCAGATTCGATGGCGTGGTGGCCAGTTATGCGCACCGCCCCGACCTATCCATCGGTTTAGGGAATTGCTGATTCAGTTAATGCCTGACGACGCAACTAAAATTAGGCGGTGCTCTGCCGTACTGGTAGTACATCTGAGGTACTGGTCGTGGAGGAACTTTCTCCGGGGCCTTACAAAACAGAATGAGCGCTGGCAGTTCATGTTGCAAATAGTTCCCATAAATGTCACCTGTGTGGCATTGCGGGATGATGGTCACCAATGACACCATACCACACCACACCACACCACACGTTTACGGAGAGGATTTGTTGTAACTTTTAACAGTGTGGATTATCTTGATGCCATATTTGAATTTTTTTTTGCATTGTCGACTTCATTGGGGGTAAAATGGGCCTTGTCGGTAAACAAAAAACGAATCATGTGGGGGTGGAGTAACATGAAACTAGTGGAAAAATTCCAACCGGCTACCCTCTTCCGCAGGATGTAGGCCTAGTGCAGGTACATTTCTTGTGTGTGAAACGTCTAGACGGGCGGAAATGTTTAGGGTACTAATGCGTGATATTCGCTGTATCGTGCCACTGCTTCCCTCGTCTCAATTGCTGGCACTTGAAGTTCAGCGTGGCAGTTTGCGCTCGGAGCCCTTTGCTAGCAGATATTGGTGAGTACAGCTGAACATACTTCGATTGGGGGATTCGTCGGAACGATGTGTAGGCCTATAAAACATTTCTGACTGAATTACTTATGCAATTAAATCTTGCAACACTGTCCTCAGGCCCTGCGAAATTCTGTATGCTTGAACACTGGAAACGAGAACTGTCCAAAGTTGCTCGTTCTGTTTATAAAACATTTACTGAATGGTGTCCAGTAACTGTGAGCCCGACATATTCTCGTAGTTCCCAGTCATTCAAAATCGGGTAGCGTGGCATATCCGGTGGTAATTAAATTCGGGAAAATACAGAAGTAGCTGATACCTCTGTCCTCAATTAAGTTATTTGTGTGGTTACTTGGGGGTGGGGGGTGCTTCTTAATGTATCTATCACCACTCTTAATTTAATTCGTGATGCATCATTGAATGGGACAGTGACTGTAAATGGTAAATAATTGTGAAGGAGGCTGTCGTGGCCTATGTTACACGTTTTGATCGTTTGGAAAAAGTTGAAATCGTGAATCTAAACAAACAAGAGATTTCTCAGATTGTAGATAAAAGCAAGAAGCACCAATCCCCTACGTAGTTTATTAAAAGAACGGTTAGGTTTTTAAATGCACGTATACTTGATTAGACAGCTAGCCTCTCAATGAAACTGTTAAGGAACCAAGCAATCCTACAATCAATAGGTGAACCATTTATCCGTGAGCCAGAGCCACTCAGTACGCAGCCAGTTGCTCTATCAGCCAATGAGCTGACCAGCTGCCCAGTCTTGGAGAGCGAGGCAACCATATAGTCATTACGTGAATGGGCGAGTTAAGGCCAGTAAGGCAAATAGTGTGTTAGAGCCATTCACTCTACACAGTAAACCAGGAAATGGTCGTTCATTCCGTGCTTTAACCAGAGCCAGCTAGTTAACGTAGTGAGTTATTCCACTGGTCGTTCAAACCACTTATTTTTCAGAGCCAGTCATTTTACACATTGAGCCAGTCACTGCTGTTCAGTTTGCAAGCCAGATCCTGGTCGTGCAGTTGGAGTGCTAGTCTGTCACGTTACACACCCGACCAGTTATTAGTCATTCAACTCGTGGCTTAATCAGAGCCAGTCTGTTTACACAGTGAGCCAGTCACTGGGCTTTCAATCCCTGTGTTTGTAGGCCGTCTATCAGTTGGCTAGCTAATACACAGGAAACAGAGAGGAAGATGATATCACATCGGCGGCATGTGTTTGCTGTCACGCTGCGGAATGTCGCCTTGTTCCCCACGTTCCTCGAGGTCCGGTAAGTGTGAACAGGCGTCACGTGAATCAAGGTGGTGGGCCCGAGGTTGCCCCCCCCCGACTAGTTTCACTGGTTCTTTCGTCGCTGGAAAAATTCGAGGTGATCAATTCTGGTGCTTTCCGGATTCTGCATAATAGAACCTAAGTCTTATTCTCTGCGTGGCTACTGTAAAACAAAAAGTGGTAGGAACCATTTTCTAACACACGGGGTAAGTTTACTATGTAAATGAACCGACTTCACGAATGTGCAGGTCTGTTTCATAAAATAGCATCTGTTAGAACAAAATATTTTCTCTACATCCTATTTGTATTCACCACACGTCTGAGGTGACTTCAAAATAGCAGCAGTAGATTTTTGGCTTGTGCTTCTTGATGTTATTGTTGCCATTCTGTTCTCGCAAATGCCAGACTTACTTCTTTTTGTTTGTTATTTCATTATGTATAAAATATATTTACAGCAGTGCACAATTTTTTATACATCTAGGAGCAGTCTCAAAATTGCCTGCGCCAAAACGGTTACATGAAGCAAGTTAGATACCGGGTTCCACCAGTATTAAGCGCCTCCGTACAAAATTCAGTCGCAAGGTCTACCTGGCGCCCGGGTTTTTTTGCAGCCCTGTAAATGTGTGTAGGCAGATAAGTGTTGAAATAAATGTACTCAATTTTTTAATACATCTGCTTCTGCTATCATTAATAGATCAGTCGAATGAGAAGATGAATAATGATAGAATCGAACAGTGGTTATTCTTGTTCTTTGTTGAGATATACTGAACCGGAATATTGGCCGGATGACACGGTACAAAGTCCCTTTACTTTCTGTTATCTCATTCCGAGGTAGTGCCTCAAAGTTTGCCGCATTCCTGAAGGTTTGGGATAGCCTAATCAGTGTCGCGACTAGCTCTGGATTGGACGGAGAAGGAGACTTGATTCAGTGTCAGTGCTAGGCCCACGATTGTATGCCGACTACCTCTGAGGTCTACACAGTCTCATGTCCAGTCATCCGGGAATAAAGTGGTCGGAGCGTGAAACTAGCCATTCACTTTGCTCTGGAGACGATGTCAGGAATGCGCTGAACTCTGATTGCTTTCTAGTCTTAATGAAGCCACCTGGTCACAGCTCTTTCTGCCACTTTAGTATTCCACGATTCTTGTTAACCGTAGCTGAGGCGATCAGTCGTCGGCTGCTCACGTAGGACGCCTGGACTCAACCAAAACACCCCATGTGATATTTGGTGGGCAGAGCAGCCCCGGGACACGTCTTTCTCAGAGTATTTCGGTTTTCTCTTGCCAGTTACGTGTAATTTCAACCTTATGCCACGTGTACAGACATTCGTTCGTCTACCATTGACGTTATGCAGCTGTAAGTAAGTGGTGACTTTGTCACCAGTTGTTATTTCTCATTCCAAAAAGGCTGTGTGGACGGGAAACAGAAGGTTGCGGTTTTTCGGACAGTCTTCCTGTTTCGGGTGTTTAAGACTTTGGCCACCAGGCCGTTATCCTTTGTGGGACTTTCGAGATTTTCCTCAGCTCTTTCAAGGAACGACTGAATAGTTGGGCAACTGCTTTCCGCAGCGTTTCACATTTATCATTTACCAGCCATTCTAATATTCGACCTACACAACCCGTATTATGGAAAGCCGTTAAACAAATCGAGAGTAAAAAAGGCAGGCTTAAAATGGGCAGTGGACATGTAGGGATTAAGTCAGTGAATGAAGCTTGTTTGGTGATTGGGTTCAAGCCGCCAAACCGACGATGGAAATTGTCTATTTCAACTCCATGTTCAGAATGTCATGGAATCCTAGTCCGTAGCACTACATAGTCCTGTCTGTCCGTAGCACTACATACTCTTTGTCTGTCCGTAGCACTACATACTCCTGGTCAGTCCGTAGCACTACATAATCCTTGTCTGTCCGTAACATTACATATTCCTTGTCTGTCCGTAACACTACACACTCCTTGTCTGTCCGTAGCACTACATACTCCTTGTCTGTCCGTAATATTACATGCTCCTTGTCTGTCCGTAACACTACATACTCCTTGTCTGTCCGTAATACTACAACTCCTCGTCTGTCCGTAACACTACATATTCCTTCTCTGTCTGTAGCACCAAACAATCCTTGTCTGTCAGCAGCACTACACAATCCTTGTTTGTCCGTAGCATTACATATCGAACTCGTCTCCTACTGTCACTGTTCCGGCAACAGGAGCGGGAACTGATTGCCAGATGTTCGAGGAACTAGGAACGAACAGCACACCGTCGGGCTTCCTAAACAAACAGCATCATACCTGTCGTACGAAATTTTGAGATGGGAGTAACATTATCGTCATTCATTTGATAAAATCTGGTATAGGTAGCGGATGTATCTGGAGGGGGGGGGGGAATCCTGCCTTTGGTCTTCTATTGCAAGCAGCTGGAGAAAGATTACATTCCGAAAATAAATGCTATAATATCTTAAATATGTTTGAATTGCATTTGTAAGGTCATGAACCCGCATCCGAATTATTCCGAGACTCGACACGTGAAACATGTTAATGTGCTAAGATCCCAACAACCTCGCTGGATTAACGAGTTTTTTTTTTGTGCGAAATCTTGATCTAGCAGCAGGATTGTTCAGAGGCTGTCAGGACTCGTATTGTACGGCGACACAAGTGGCACATTTCCATGCATCGCGCAACAAATGACGTTTGAAGTTCCTGAAGAAGTGACTGCAATATTCAGGACATTCGGGCCTGACACAGTCTGACACATACGTGTATACCAGCAGAGGCGGTCAAAATACAAACCGTTATCGAAACTGACAGGGTACTAGACGAAAGCAGCGTGACATACTGACGTATGTGCTGAGTTACAGCTGTAGTAAACACGGACTCAATGACAGTAGAGCAGGCGATATTGTGGCGCGTTCGCTTAATGTTTATACTTCATCGGCTATTGTAACAGCCTGATATCATTTCAGTGTATGAAGATTGTCATGTACGTCATTGACAACAATAAACCGTATTTAGGTATTCATTTTTGTCCGATTGTAACAAATTTCGTTTTTCTGGACAGATTTTAATAAAGGTTTCAAGGATAAAATTTCACGAAAATCCGGTACACGTGGACAGACATTACGGAGGTAGCAGGCGCTTTTCACAAGTATGCAGACGCGCGTAAGAACAGCTTGAGCTACCGTCAGGCTGAACTGGTCAGCTGATAATGCGAAAATAATCTGCTGTTTGTGTGTAGGCGTAAGTGCAGCTTTGTTCTAGCACTGTTGTCCAGAAAAGCAGAATAAATCGATAACTGCCAGACACAGAGTGCTTCATTTTCGGTAAGTACAGAGAGTCGTTATCTGCCTCAAACCCGGCTATCCTGGCCGATTGTCTTAGCTTCTTACATCGGATCGCGCCCGGTGCACCCACTACATCACATTGTTCTGTTTCTTTGTTTCTCTGTTCTTTTCCTTCGACCTGTGTGACCCGTGCACCATAACGCATAAGCACCGTCACTCCTTCGTTAAGATATGCAACACAGAAAGCAGTCGGTGGTGTCGCCCCATTGTGCGACTCCTACCCGTGGCCTGACCTTTGTGATGAATTGCAGCAGTTTATTTTAATGCTCTTCAAGGCACAGCTGCAACTGCTTCTGACTCCTCATACCTGTTTCTGTGTTCGATTTTATTATACCTTACTTTTAACACTTGACATAACGACCAGTAATGTTGAACTGGAAATTCTGGAGCGACATTACACCTCTAATTGCATTTAAATGTCTTCGAATAGTAGCACGTCTTGTGGAAATTGTACATTAAATAAATTTAAAAATTGGTTTCCTGTTTTTATGTACATTTGACGCTTTTCTGAGTACCAATATTTATGACTTAAAAGTTGTAAATCTTTATATATATATATGTATGGTTTTTAACATGCAAAATTACGTTCGTAACTGATACGTAGGTATATCATTTAGTCTACCAGATTCGAATGATCAGCGTGAATGTTTCAGACAGAAAGCTAAATGCAAGTTTTACCACCGAAATGTTTTTACTTTGCATTTATAAATGTATCCTTACTAAAGCTGAAAAATGTTTTAAGATATATTTCCACACAGTGCCAGGGCTCTACAATAACTGGCTCCAGTCCAGCGAAATTCGCACAGTCGCCATATTGGCTTATTGAAGATAAGGAGTTAAAAATTATTGGCGGGTAGTGACCTCCATTTGTATGATCATTCGTAGTTGTGAAAATCTTTATAGCGCGTCTGTTTTCTCTTCCAAATAAGGAGTCTACAGATATTCGCAATGCCCATTGCATAACCTTAGTACCTGCGAACACGTCAGAGCTACCAGAACGACTGTATGACAGCCTAGGCCGGGTTTTATTTATATATTAATTTGAATGTTTTCATGTCCTGAAGTTGAGGACACAGAGATATGTTTCGCAAGGACATGGAAATGCAGTGTGACGAAACTTTCATTTGAATAAGTACACGGCTTCCCCCCCACCCAACCCCTAAAATGGAGGGGAAATCATTACAGAACAAAGTTATGCGATCAGAAATTAATTCCTGTCTTAAATTACAACTCTTCTTGAAAACGAACTGGTCCCGCATTGCAGCAGGACACGTACGTACATCTTAGTAGTTATGTGAGACATATGCAGATTTTGTTTTGAGTTAAGCCTGTCATTTTTTTTTTTTTTTTTTTACTTACGGGGCCATGACATGAGAAGAGAGAGCCATTAAAACTAATCACTATGAAATAAAGTATACGCAGTATAAGTGTGAAAAACTGTAAATTGAATTCAGATGGATCAGGTTAGGCTCCAAAAGCAGTGCCTTTCAAATGCAGTAAGAAACCTAAATGTCTTTGGCAAGCTCGATAATACTGACTTCTTTTGAAGGACTTTATCCACTAGAGTCAGTAATTTACGTACTTATGTTCGTGCTGTATGTAAGGAGTCTTTTATATTCCATTTCGAGGGAATACCGTAAGTTCCTAGCTGTTGCAGCTGCGTGTTAAACACATATTTTTTTCTCACTTCATGTGCAGATTGAATTGGCATGAAATGGTATGGAAGCTAAACCGTTCACTTTTGTGTTTTGTGTTGTCCACAAGAACACCTGCTCCGTACTGCTGCATCGAGTACGTTTTAAGAACACTGACTGTGATTTGGATGTCTTGTACATCGCTGAGGGGAGCAATATTTCGACCAGAAATGCATTCTGGATTTAGAAATTGACTAAGTAGTTAATGGAGGTGGACTTCTGTGAATCCTTGTAAGAGGATGGCACTTTACCGCACTCTGTACAGAGTCTTTGTAGCCTTTTGGTTGAAGTAATAGTCACAAAAAATTAAGCTGTTCCTGCACACACAATAAAGGAATCCGGGTAGTAGAGATATGGCTCAGTTTATCTGACTAGATGGAGATGAGCCGTCAGCTTCACGTCTCAAGTGTTTTATCTCGGACGAAGCGCTGCCGGTAGGTACGTGAATTGAATAAGAGGCTGGTTGGGCCCCAGAGCCTGTCCGGACGCAAAGAAAAATTTCTTACCTCTGGCGGGAATAGAAGCGTGATTGCCCGGTTGTCCAGTTCGTGGAGTGGTCTGTAATGCGAAACAATACGTACTGAGTTCGGTTCTGTTGCGCGGCCTGTGGAGCTGCTCACGGTAATGTAGGTGCTACTCGCAGTCCCGGTAATTTCGTCGTGCTATGTACATTTTAATTACGGTTTTTAAACAGGGTGGCAATTGTCGGAGTGCAGCGCTATGTGACTGAAATGTAGCCCATCGGCTGCAGGCACGAGCCCCGCAGTTTTAAAAGAAAGTGGGCCTTTTGCGTTTGAAATTAGCATTACTGCATTTATTTTCTTTGTTCCTTTCATTTTAATTTTAAGTCCATGTTTCCGGTGTTTTTCATTGTGTCCGCACCGCGGATTTCAAGCGGTGTCCGGAATTAAATCGTCCAGGTCCGACTCTGTTAGAAACAACGAAAGGGGCCGATACGCCGGTATGGCGTGACCGGTAGTGTGAGTACGTCCGATGAATTTCTTTCGACTCCCGGTAGGGGCAGTAGGTTTATCTCTTCCCCATATCGTCCATAACGGCTTTGGTCCCATCAGGCCTGCTATTCGATGGGTAGTGGCGGTTCTTCCTTAGGGGATAAAGCGGCCGGAGCGTGAATCTGACAACTTCCACCATCTAGTGCAAGGTCAATTAGTGAGGCAAAACCTCCACTCCACCATACGCCTTCATATACTTTACAGGGACAATTTTACATTTAATTTTAAAGGAGTTGGTCAAAAGGTAAGTCGCAGGGAAAATCTTGTCTTCATGTATCTTCGCCAGAATGGACAATAGTATAATATCAATATAGCTCATCACTGTGGCGAAGATAAAGAAACGGGAAGTCCGAGGTCAACAGGATGCAAGGGTGCATTCACGAAGAAATTCAGAGTAGATTAAGTTCTGGGAATGCTTCATATTAGTGTTGTCTGAAAATGTGAAGGCTAAAATACGCAAAACTGCGGTTTTTCCCGTCATTGTTTATGGGTGTGAAACTTGGTCTTTCGCCTAGAGAGAAGGTCACACGTTTAGAACGTTTGAAGACAGGGTGGTGAGGAGATGCATGCAATTGGGAGGTAATAACTGGATCTGGAGAAAGTTACGTACAGGTAATGAAGGTTTTTAGTTTTTACTGTTCACCAAAATGACCTGTTATGATGATCACAACAAGAGATTTGAGATTGGTGAGGCGTATAGGACGCATGGAAGAAGTAAAAATACATGCGAAATTTTGGTCGGAGGAGCTAAAGAGAAGAGACCACTTGGGAGGGACAGTGGCAGGTGGGAGGACGATGTTGAAACGTATTTGAGGGACGTAAGGTTGAAAAGATGTTGACTGGGTGCATGTGGCTGAGGAGCTGACTGTTACGGACATCGTAATGACTCGTACGGCCTAGTGATTGGGAACGTCAGCATCTCAAGAAGGGTCCTGATGCACACATTTCTTTACTTGATAGAATAATCGTCTCCATGTTCACAAAAGCCTCCCTTCGGCCACTAGCCTGGCCTTGTACGTACAATCTACTACGTCATACGTGCTGCTGATATTATGCAGTAACGTTCATTCTAATATTATATTCCCATAACGCACAGGCGGATGAATGTAAAGTGTCATATTCACGATACACGTCGAGGAGCACTTTCTACATTAGACGTTATAACTTAACGTGGTCAGGTTGGAAGCCCACAGTGTTAAAACACAGGTGTGAGGGAATATGATAGAGACTGGAGGTGTTTGAGCGGGCTGTGGGGGAATGTTTGGACATCAGCGTGATGACGTGATAAGTTGCAGGGGAAAATCATGTAATGAGCATAAGAATTTGTTTATGATATTGTTACGCAGACCAAATCAAGAAGGCCTTGAGAGACGGAACGTGAAACTGATCACGCATACATTAAGTGATAAAGGCACGCAATGGGGGGTGAAGTGTAGTCTTGCATATTGAGTGGTCTTAATAATCCGAGCCTAGGTTGTGTGTGTCGGTGAAGGGTTATAACAATGAGCAGCTACGTTTAAGCTCAGTGCAGTAACACGTAATGTTGTCCCCGTGATATTTCAGAATCAAAACCCACTCCAGGTAGAGGTATGTGTAGGAGAGTCGAGATAGCTCCATGCGCTTACAAATTTCTGTACTGCATGGAGGTGACTGGTCAGTTTCGTGTTTTGCTTTACCGTCTGAGAAAGAGTCCATGGTAGACATTTGACAGGAGCTCTGTGAATACTCGATACGCACCAACCAAGAAGACAGAACGCGGTATCCTAGAAATACACAGGAACATCAGGCGTAAGCAATAATCAGATCCACCCAGGTCACACACAGACCATCCACAGAAACGACCCCAAAGAGATGATGGAAGCGACATGCTATTAAGCCAGGTCCTTACGAAGATACTACAAGCGGCTTCTCCGGGACGGGACCTTCATGTTTCTTGTTTCCGTTTTTGTTTTTGATAATATATGGTTATATTTTTTTATATATTATTTCGTGGTTCACCCACACACCCAATATAGAGGTACTATGCTCCAACAAGGGTTTTTGATGTTGAGATCTCCTCATCAAACACGCCGCCACGCGAATTGAATAGAGTAATCTTAAGTGAGTCGAATGATAAAACATGAGGATGGCCACTACCGGCCGAAACATGTTGTTTTTTTATCTAAGAATATAACATCTAATTAGACATATACAGTTGTGTTATTGACTACAAACCACTTATTGGTTTATTTGATAGGAGATTTTTGAGCTCAGGATATATTATTTATTTATTTATATGTAGTTTATTTGTAGTTTTGTTTAACAAGGATATCAGCAAATTGGAACATACAGAGTTTTGACTGGATTACAGTGAATAATGAATGGAAAGGATGTAGAAGGCACTGGTTGTGGCCTAACCCAAGGTGCTATCACGTGACTTGCCTGAAGGAGCTGCGAAAAATCACAAATTCCAACTCAGTGTAGTCGGGTTCCGAACGAGATTCGAACCGGGCGCCTCTCTGACGAGGGTAGAAGTAATACTGCTTGAGCCAGTCTTTCGATGCTTGGGGTGTAAAAATGTAAGTTTTATAGGCTTAAGTGCATTTAGTGGTGAATACTGGAACTTTAACTTACATCAAGTCGCAGCTGCGCGTTGCTATCAAGGTAAATGTCGCAACATCGCTTCCTGGAATCGAATCCTGGCCGTCTTGTGGTAAGACATCATGGGTGGCGTAGCAACAGTTCCATAAAGACGTATTTATGCTGTGGCCAACGATAGAAGGTCATTCGAATTGCAGTGACCGGATCCTGGAGAGCGCCTCTGGCTGATAGCTAACTTAGCATGCCCGCAAGTGGCCTGCCAGGCCAGCCACATGTTGAGGATGTAAAGTAAAATAATGACCGTTGTTTCTTGCTAGAAGGCGCCTCTAGCAGTACAATGCATTACCAAGTCAGGGCGGCCGAACAAAGCCCGTGTAACAAACGATACCCCAGGGGCGCTAAGGCGTAAATTGGGCCTAGGAATGAAAACGAACCATATTTTAAATCATCGAAAAATAGTTTTATACTTTTTCTTTTTTCATCATGGCGGATGCCAGTATCTGCTGTGTAACTCCTATCCTACCCCCACTTACCATGGTGACACCTCTGGCCTTGGCAAGTAGAAAAGAAATTATTCGGTGAACCCCCCAGGTGATACAACAAGTAACAAACCAATCACGTGGCCTTTGGGCCCGCCTCCTGTTTTAACATTACCACCTGCCTGACAAAGAAATTATCCAGCACCCCCTTGGGCCCTAAAAGTAAAGGATAGGATTTTCCCCGCCCCCAGATTTGAAACATACCACCCACTCTCGGGGGCCCTCCTATTTGCGCGCGGCTACAAAGCTGCGTTTTTGGATTTTGATTGCATATTTGTGCCATGTCTTGCGCAATGAATGGTAAGTGTGCTGAAAAAATTCAAGTTCGTGAGTTTGATTCGAGGTACAGTACATTGTATGACGACAGCATTTTCTCGGTTACTGAATTAACTTTTTTTTAATAAGGCAAATGGAGATAATCATCTCACAGATCAGTTGGCTCAGTGCTGAAGGCACATTAGAGAGAGAGTCTTCTTGTGTTAAAGTTATACTTTCCATTTATTTTTTAGATCAATGTTTTCAATTTTATCGTACCAACCAAA
>Ga0123354_10004113_pt1 | contig 20483 bp, 10 predicted proteins | sample TergutLab28metaG_2_FD_97872 | JGI IMG/M metagenome (GOLD analysis project Ga0123354, IMG submission 97872) | Labiotermes labralis P4 segment gut microbial communities from Petit-Saut dam, French Guiana - Lab288 P4 | ecosystem: Host-associated > Arthropoda: Insects > Digestive system > Gut ...
AGGTTCAATTCTCCCGGAAGATGACTCAGTAAGAGTCGAAACATGTAGGAGATTCAAGATAATAACAATTTTAATGTTTTAATTATTGGATTTTAACATTAATTGATATTGGTGCATTAAGTTCACATTGAATAGTTTTAAACATTTACAGACATTTGGAGATCAAAATTCAATAAAACATTCGCAACAACGAATTCGCGTTAATAATAAGTTATGTAAACAGAAAAATACAAATACATGTCGCAGGTAAAATATCGGCAAGATAGTTGTAATGAAGTACATGATATTCATGTTGTAGCGAATAAAATTTCAGTATATATAACACTTTCTTCGAAACAGCTAAACAAAAACGACGCCTTGCATACATTTTCGAGTGTTTGCATTCTGTATCAAATAGTTGTGTTCTGAAGCTCCCCACTTAAAAATAAAAGAATATATTTTTTAAATTTATAAACTATGTTAAAGGATATATTTTTAAAATTTATGATACATTATGCTGTAATCTATTACAGAATGATTTTCAAGCTTAATCCTATATTAAAAAATTAATTATATTCGATATATGTGTTGGTATTAGCAGTGAATATTAAATTTTTAATATCGATTGTTTATTTATCTAAAGCTCTAGAGTTTTGTCTACGCAAATTTTCTAAACTTAGCTATCATATGAAATTAAATATTTGCCTCTAAATTCAATCTTCGTTTATTTTAATGTGCCACTTTTACTCATAGTTTTTGAGTTGTATGAAGAAAGAAGTCTAATATAAAAAACGGAATTGTTCTTCTCTGTCCCACTTAAGACAAAATTATTCTTCTTAGAATTAATGTTAAGAAGACACATATTAGCAAGTCATTTAAAATTATTTCCCTTGGAACGCGTTTGGGTGTAGTGTAAATAATACTTTGTAACGCTTTTCCTGGGTTTCTCGTTTGCATCCTCTTTATACGTTTCACACTACCGGACTGATTTTAGTTATAGACTGCGTCAAAATTCACTTACGTTTGTCAGGAGAAAAGGAGGGACCTTAAAACCATTTCGAAGCGCAGAATAATTGCTTAATACATGCACATTTTAATTGCCATACGTTTGTCAAGTGTCTACGCTCTCTTCTTTTAACATCCTGTAAAATGTCCCTTATGCTTCGTGTATATCAGCAGAACAAATTGTATAAAATTCGCACATCTAAAAATAGGGCTGCAACTAGACCTAATGAAAGGGAGGTTTATTTCGTTGTTTGCAAGATTAAGATATTGTTATCTTAGTGAAATACACCATACCTATAGCAGCTCGTTAATAGCTAACGTACGTGTATGTACATACATTTGATGTTTGCTGACAGTGCATCTCTGTATAATCTTAGTAACTGACCAACTTAATGCACAAATTCTTGTTTTAAAATAAGTTTATTATATTCCTCTAAAAGTTTCGAGCACTATTGTGCTCATCATCAGGAGGCCAAATTGTATTATACAGTATTTGGTATCGTCACACTCTGTAGGTCCGGTGCACGAGACGGCCACCTATAGGTGTGATGATACCAGAGGCTGTGTAATACAATTTTGACCTCCTGATGACGAGCACATGTGCTGGAAACATGTAGAGGCATGAAATAAAACTTATTGTGAAACAAATTTTGTGCATCAAGTTGGTTAAATACTGAGATAAATATAAAATGGTAGTTTTTAAGAATGCTTATGCTTTATACCCACACCTATCTAGTCCATTGTCTGTTCACAAACATTAGGACCATAGTTTAAGTATAAAAATTATGATTTGGTTTATAGCATAAATTTTCGTACTTTGAAACATTCGACCATATTTCATGCACTTATATTGACTGAATCAATTATTGGTGCAATTTGTAGGCCTAAAAATATTAAAATTTACGGAAATTATTAATATTGAATATTATAATGGGAAAAATGATAATTATTGTGACTATTTTACATTATGGTCAAAACGGAAATCAGCGGATCATGAGGGTTGGGTTAGGTTAGGTTAGGTTATTTTAGGTTAGGTTCTTCTGTGGATCGTAAAATTCTACGCTTCTTTGATTCAGAAAGATGTTCTGTCAGAGATGATCTTTTTGTAAGGGCCGAGGAAGAAAAAAACCCTTGAATGATAAAGTGTTCTCTCTCTTTAGCTCCGAACTCATCATGTGTGTTGACTGGGACCAACCACCGTTGTAGTGACGGCCGTGATCACTAACAACTGTCGAAAATGATAGTACCTTTGGGCGATCGTGAATATTTTCCTTAAAACCGTTTATCTCGCGTGTTGTGATCTACCTCTTTCAAGAAGTTAAAAGGTAAAGTGATCCCGTTACAGGCCCGGTGTGGCCCAGAGGGTGGGTAGAGGTATAGCTCTACTCTTCCATGACCGCGGCACTGGTCAGCACCACGCTCCGGCCGCACTTTACCTCCGGAAAAGACCCGATGCACATTTTACTGGTGGCTGGGTGGGCCCCAGGGTCGGTCTAGACGGGCGGAAAAACTCGTCCACACCGGGATTCGATCCCGGACCGTCCAGCCCGTAGTCAGTCGCTATACCGACTGAGCTACCAGACCAACCGTTCACGAAGTTACTTGTGGAAATTCTAAGGGCAAATGAACGTTCTTTGAAGTCAGGAAACTTACGTTAATTTTGGAACGTTCCCAACACGTTGAAGACAGCTTTTTAAGAAAATGCCACTTCAAGACATACGAAGGAAAGTCACGGCAGAACATGATCAGAGGGGTAAAAGAAAATGTTCCTTTTGCACAAGACAAAGACATGTTAAGGGTTGGGGGGGGGGGGCGTAAACCTGTATCTTCTGTCATATTTAAGCTCGGACATAAGTGTTGTGACGGACTAGACTCCAACCCCTACTTCTGTACCCACGGACATATAGCCTAGAGACAGATATTTTTTGTACTGAGAATCTGAATTGTTTCATTGGTTTCCAGCCTGCAGCTTAGTCAGTGTAGGCCTACCGACTACACATAACAATGAACGAAGACGAAACAGCTATCTTTTATTTTCTTGTATTTTGACGCAGTAATAAGAAAGAGATAGACCGAAAGCCAGATGAATTTATATTCCAGTCGCATATGAAGTTCTTACTGTATCTCAGAATACTGACTACGCGGAATCGAAGAAATTGAACCATCCACGTCGCATCCAGAACCATGAGATGTTGACGTCTTTATGGCATAAATATTAAAATCTTGAAGTTCCATGACAGATGCATGCCTCCTTCTGCTCTCTGTTGATACGAAATCAAGTGAAGAATAGGAGCCGCGGGCAGAAAAATTACATAGGAAACAGGACTTAAATTTGGTCAAAGAAGTGAATGTAGTCACGGCAAGGCCATAGTTCCAACTTTCGAGACATGTGGTACTTATCTATACGGCTGGACCAATCTTTATGTTTATCTTGATTCCCTTCTATCTGTAGAGAAAGTATTTGATATAAAATTTGCACCGGAAAAGACAGCATTTTGATTTACACAGTTAAATTATATCAGCCGTTGATAATTGTTTACCTGTCAATACAAGGTGGGACGTCCTCAGTTTGCGGATGGAGGAACGTCCTACCGATAAGGATGGTAGCTGTGAATACATTGAATAAACTATCGAGAACAGGTGAAGAGAGGTGGTCTTCCAGGTTGTGGGTTGAACGAGACGCTACCAGATCCTCACTTTAGAAACTTACCGTATTAGGTACCATTTATAAACGCCTCGGTTTTGAACTGTTCCTTTAGGCCAGAACAGGGACAGGTGGAGGGTGGAGGACTCTCATGAATGCTGCAATGAGGTCACGGATTCCATAAAATGCGAGGAAGTTCTTAACTAGCTAAGCAACTGTTAGCTTCTCAAAAAGGACTGTGCACCTTGGAGTTAGTTTTTAACGCCGGCAAGTCATAATAAATGATTTGGATTCGAATTTGCTTTATTCTAATTCAAAATGGGCGTTCACTCTGTCTTATTTTTCTGCGTGGTCTCGTTCTTCATTTCGTTTTGTAGTATCCAACGTCACCAGCACGTGATCCTGATGTACTGTTGATGTTTCTTCGCACCACTTGATTTTATGGCTCTGGATGTATGACATTATTTTCAATGAACATTCTAATATAAACCTTCAATAATTTAAGAACTCAATTTCTGCAGACATTATCTCTCATTAGCTCTTAAATAATCAGTATCCATGTTTCGTATCTGTGTAAGAAAATTACATAGTTCAATTTTTAACTTTTCACCGTGCATAGTGTTTCAACTTTACTTTTTATTTAGCAACATATGCACAATTTTCTAAAATACAATGTAAAACCTCAATTGGTTAAAACATTAAAATTACATTAAGGGCTCCGACATGTTTCGGTTTTTTCTTTAAACCATCATCAGGTAGCTACTTTTCACAATAAAGTTACTTATATGATGTACTGTTATGTTATATTGCGGTGGCGTGATGGCAGCATGTCTGTAATTCAGTTTTATAATTTTTGGTAAATTAATGTCTAGTAGTTATCACAAGAAAATAAAACTTGAACGTCAATTCCTTTTTAGTGTACATGTATATGAATGAACATCACCCCATCGCAATAAACATAACAGTACAGCATATAAGTAACTTTAGTGTAAAAAGTAGCTCCCTGATGATGGTTTAAAGAAAAAACCGAAACATGTCGGAGCCCTTAATGTAATTTTAATGTTTTATCCAACTGAGGTTTTACATTGTATTTTAGAAAATTGTGCATATGTTGGTAAATACATAGTTCAAGTTTTATGAATCTGAATGGGACCGTATGCAGAGAGACACTCTATTCTTAAAAAAAGAACTTATGTTCTTGTAATATATCTTTTTCCAAGTTCTGCAAAATATACGAATATCTCCATATACACAGAATAATTAACCGAATTATTTTATAATCTTTGAATATACATACCGTAATATTCAACCCAAAGTCCTGAATATGTCCAAAAAATTGTGGTTAAAATACACGACTAAAAGTTAAATTTGTAATGAACAAGAATTTTAACGACAGTCTATTTGTAACAGTCTTTATAAAGTTGTCAATAAGAGTAGCAACTGAGTTAAGTTCAGACATGTGGCTCGTATACAGTGACATACATTCGCACAAGAATACGGTATAGAGGCTGTGGACAGTAAAGGAACGGAAGGACAGGGCGAGATAAAAATAATGAATTTGGTATGATATACTGCCCTGATACCGAGAAGTTAGTTCGAATTGATGGAACGTCTACGTATGCGTGCGAAAGAGACTGCCAGATAACCCCAAGTGGTGTAAGCAAGACGTTGATAACGCTAGCCATTGGAAGATGAAGGAATACCATTAACTTTTGTTACATATTTCACGCTAAGTTGGACAGCAATGTTGATATCCTCCGCCGCCTATAGAACTTCGCTACCAATTCTTTCTATCCTCCCACCACCACCACCACCAATGTGAACCTTCAAAACTGTAGAATGAATTTTTGTATTTTATTTTTAGTTTAAAAGAGGCGGTACGTTTAAAAGAATTGGCATCTGGTCACTGAATAACGAGTCCAAAAAGGTGTGTTGAAGCAAACCAACAAATGAAAAGTTCCTCCGAATTATCTTTCCCAAAGTTGATTTTTTTCTAAGAAAACTTAAAAAAATCCTCTAAATTGTGGGTTTTCCATCCCGTTGTGTTTACGTATAATGGAATATTTTATTGGACCGTCGTTACACAACAATATGGTGCAATGTTTTTATTATGTAACTAACAGAGTTAGTTGTATACTGAAAACATTGCACCGCATTGTTTTGTAACGATGTCCAAAAAAATATTCCATTAAAAAACCCTGTTTTTCTCAATTCGCAACCCTGTTTCACAATGTATCCCGTGAAGCTTGATAATTCTTTTTTTTCTCTCGGAAGGTACATTGAAACTATCACACATAAAATTATTTAGGTGTTCTGATTTTTCAAGGCCAGAATTTTTCTTCCTTTCCGAGTACATTTTCTTACTAAACACTGCAGACTGCGAAGAAAAATTCTGAATGCTTCTACTTAAACAGTGTGAAGGAGGTGGTCTGCTTTTCTCTTTGTTACTCTTTTAACAACGTTCTAACAATTGCAGTAAATTATATCTCTGCTAAAAAAAAGTGCCCTAGAAAGTAATTTTACCTGAGAGATATTAATTAACTTGTAAGTGAAGAATATTGCATAAAGAGGAAGTTGTTAATTTATGATCTTCTACTTCGTAACTGCTAGTGCTTTCCATAAAACGTTATTGCGTAAAATTTTTCTTCTTTATATGTATACTGTCGGATGATTTCACACTCTATTATGAAACTTGCCATAAGAGAACGTATTTTCCGAGAATGAAGGGGAGAGGAATTAAAGTTGAGTGAAGTAATTACAGGTTTGTTTCCCTATGGCAGCAAACTCAGAGCACAGTGTGATTCTTACCAGACATTTACCTACATTAACTCCCTCAATGAAATTTAACGCTTGAGGTATTGAAATGAGGGCATAACACTTTGTCTGGTTTTCCTTGTCGGTGGGTGACAGTCTGTCCGTCATTTCCGTTGGAAACCTATGATTTCTGTATTGTTTGAAATGCATTCATACAGCAGCTTTAGAGTTTACCGTTTGATTTATGATAATTTTTTTTTCGCGTATAAATGCAGTGTGTGTGGGCCGGATAGCGTGGTCGGTATAGCGAATGGCTACGGACTGGGCGATCCGAGAATCAAATCCCGGTGGGTGCGAGATTTTCCGCACCCGTCCAGACAGGCCGTGGGGCCCACTCACCCTTCTGTACAAACGGTACCGATTCTTTCCAGGGGTTAAGAGAGGCAGGGGCGTGACGCTGACACCTAACCCCCTTCTAGTACCCTGGTCAAGAAAGAGTAGAGCTATACCTCTACTCCCCCTATGGGCCGTACGACCTGTACAGAGCCTCAGTGCCTGTAAAAGAGCGTACTTTTACATATATATAGTTCACATTAATTTAACCCATCCAATAAAAGAAATAATCTGTTTTTTATATAAATATTCACTTCGTCCCTCAAAGGGAACACATATACATCTTTTACTTGTGAAGAGAAACTGCAATACATTTCTGTAATAATTACTTGCAACAAATGAATGCATTATTTGTAGTAACGCAACCTGTCGTTTTAAGGTTCACATGTACATATAAGTCGCATTTCTCTCTTCTTTTTAAGTGGAAGCAAAGTTTGATCTCCCGTGTGAATGAAGACCACAGGCAGAATGTATCCATAAAATTTCAGTATTAAGTTAACAGAAGATTTAAAAATTTCAGTACAGAAGAGCTTCGTAAACGATATTCTCCGCCCACGCTTATAAGTGTTATAATTACGGATTTAAGATTGATGCAATATGTAGATCACGAAGAGGGAACAAAGTACGCAGGCTGCAAAACTTAATTTTTTAATGCTCCAATGCGCGTATGTGGCTGTAAGATTAAATTCTGCCTTTATCTTCACGTTCTAGACGTTATACAGGGTTATTCGAAACGATCGTCGGGGTTTTAAAAACTTGTCATACACAATACTCTTTGAGATATGAATATATGCCTTTTTTATTTAATAGAACAACACTCCAAGTTTTTGTTACATACCTTACAGTTTCTCTATATGTGCACCCTTTGTGATTCTACAAACATCAACACGACAATCGAGTTCGTTCCGCATGTCAGAGGTGATTGTTTCAATGGCGGTTCTGTTTCGTACCTTCAGTTCCAGGATACACACGCACCCTGTCTCTTGAAAATGTGCATACCACCTTCGAATGGAATTGTCAGATGGTGGTTGTTTCCCGAATTTGGTGCGGAATTACCGCTGGACAATTTTACCCCGACAATCATTTTGAATAACCCTGTATAATAAGTGGGAGTCTCTTTTATTGCCAGGTGAGGCAGACTGTTGCGAGTACTTCACAAGACTCTGTATAATGTATAAATTCTCTTTTAAATAAGATTTCCTCTTTTTCTGCGAAATAGCTTTCTTAACTTGAAGCTCTGCAGTGAGTGTAACATAATTTACGGACAAACTTTTTCGTATAACAGGTTTTGCATATGCAGAAATCCAGTTTCTGACATGGATATATGAAGTTGAGCCATACTTGGTCTTCTCTTCTTTGCATAACTATGAAATACGAGTGAGGAAGGAACAAAAATAAATATGGTATAGGTTCGAATCAAAATCTGCGTTACATGTTGTCATGCACATCACTGATAAAGAAAGACACCTTCCTCTAAGTATAGCCGTAAAATTTACAATAAAATTTCATTTATTTTACAAAAATATTTAAAAATTAATACAGCATTTTATTATAATAATAATTCAATAAGACGATATAATAATTTCCACTTTCCCTCATTCCTTTTCTCAACAACTAACGTTCAGTATTCAGTACGCAGTATCTAGTTACAATTTGATTAAAACCGGCAGCCTGGAAAAACACACGTTGAAGAAGATTCATAACAAAGGCTCTTATTCCACAGTTTCAAAACACACTGGAGTCTGCAATTAGCAGTGACTGGTGTAACATAACATTTCGGTCATCCTGTAACTCGATAAATTTCGTAAACCCCCTGCAGTATCGTCAACGAATCAAAAGATCTCAGATTCGTACTTGATTCATTTTAGTACGCTAAATGTGTACCAACATTTCAGGAGAAACTGCAGCATTTACTATTTTTTGCCCTGAAGTTTGTTACCGTACTTTCCCTGTGTGGGTTTTGGATTGTAGCTTCCCGTTTCTTCTCAGTTAGCCTAAAGGTCTTATATCAGGGTAATCTACTTAGAGGTCCCTATAAGGTCCAGGATCTGCAACAATCAGCTGACTTACGAACACAACACTTAGTTCTGGGTTTTTGTTTGTTTATTTGTTTCAGTTCACTTTCGGATTACAAGTTGGTATATTATAACACATTATCAGCTGTATCCACTTGCACATTGGTTAATCACACGGATTTACAATAATCTATTTGTATAATACGCCTTACTATTCATTATTGACGAAATGTTATAATCTTAACGGAGAACCCAAATTTACATGTGTGCTCTCCAGCGGTCTAAAACAGAGGGTCTCTCGCTTGTTTCCCCTGTACTCTCCAAACCAAATACCCCTCTATGTACAACAAATGATCCTATTGGTCGAGATTCAAATTCATAAAACCCAGTAGGTCGAATTTAACTTTTTGGATAGTCAAACCTCATTGGCTGGCTAATTCAAGTCAGTAGACCCCAATCGTATGTTAAATGAAGATTTCTGGGGGTCCCTCACAGGCACTCCTACTGAATGAATTACGTCCTCAAAGTGACAAAAGTCTCGAATTTCATTCTGAAGAAAAAAAACCGAGCTGTAAAACTCCTACAACTTGACAGCTGATGGATGTTCTGTCCAGGCTCAAGATTTTGAATGCCTTTATGGCCCTCATAACTCCTGCTGTGTTCCCTGTTAGGTCATTTACAGCCAAAGGAATTTGTGTAAATTAACCTGTTCAGGTTTTGAACCTGAATCGCCGGTCAATGTCAGGATTTGAACCTGAAATGCCGGTAACAAGTTGGCTGCAGCTTTTTTGTCCTTTAATACAGTACCTACAATATTACTCCGCTGTACATCGCAAACATCATCATCTCTCTCACCACGAAGGCGCATCAAAATTGATGTGAGAAGAATTAAAGTCGCAAATAGATGCAGAGTGTTTTACTCCCTACTTTAAGGATAAGCACCTACTTGGCACTCTAGTAACTTTTAATTAGACTTTCTAAAGGATTTTGTCCCTGCGATCGTTTGTTCAGTGCCCATCATCTACTGTTAAACGTACCCGAGGAGAAGCTTACGAAGCAACGGTGCCCGAGCGTCGAGTTGAGCATTGGGCGACGCTTATGTGTCAATCAGGAAACAAAAACCGATATTTCTGAATATCGCACTATACAGTATTACACGTAGCCGAGATCGGGCTGGATATTTAGTAACATATTTTATTTAGGCTTGTTTAACTAAAGAATAAGAACCAACCAGATGCTACTTATTATACTTATGATATACTCAACATGTTTGGGCACTGTTGTGCCCATCATCAGGAGCTCACGTCTATAGTGCTGATTACCACATGGGCCGTCCAGTTCTTGGGTTGCTGTTGGTTGGAAGCTAGTGCAGGCAGACTGGATAAGTGTCCGGGCTGCAGACTATAGTCTGTCCGAAACATGTTGAGCATATGAAAAGTATAATAAAGCAATAAGTAGCATCTAGTTGGTTCTTATTCTTCAGTTATCACAAAGATGCACGGTCCAGCACACATCAAATTAGGTTTGTTTATATTTCTAAACTGTGTTTATTTATTAGTTCCGCTTATACGTTTTTCAAACATGTAGTGACTGTTGAAGCAATGGATGGCTATTGCATTTGCTTTCTTCTTACTCGTGAATTTATGTGGACACAAAATAATTCATATTTATTGTATCGTTGACAGATTGTCTTTATACCAACTCATTCATATACGTACTTACATTTCTGTTAGCGACAGCATTCGACACCAAATTGGCTATGGTTCCTCTGGAAGAGTATATTTATTAAATACGAGCGGAATTCTCTGCTGATCAGCCTGTTCTGTATAAATGTGCAATAACTCGTAGCGGATTTTATACATCTGCAGCAATAGACATTAACGAAAATTTTGAAATTAATAAGAATATTACGAGTTTTACTATGTTTTTGGGATTACTTTTTTTCTGAAATAATAAAACACATAATCTACGAAATATTTATTCCTATGATCTTTATTTAGTTGGACTTTATATTCATTTGTGTACTATTTACTAATAAACCTCTAGCACAGATATGTAAGCTTTCATTTCGAACGGCTAAATTTAGCCTAATTATATTGGGTTATGGAAAACATAATATCTTATAGGCTTAGAGCCTGAAAATGGCTCCACAATTGGGCCGAAACATGTGGATGGAATTATAAACTCATATAATCTAATAAAATGTAAAGTTTTATATGACTGTACAATATATGTTTTATGTTATGTTTGTTTATACGCGTGTTTCTAAAGACACATATTTCCATTATGTGTTTCTGTGTCTGTTTGTTGTCTGCATGTACGTTTGTCTATCCTCAAGTATCAGCTAGCAGAATTGTGAGACGAATATTAATTTAATTCTGAATAACAGCCCTACACGTAAGCCAATAGAGACAGCGTGGTTTGGTTTAGCTTGTTGGTTACCAGTCCCAATGAAAGTTTGTAACGTTCGAGTCTTTTGATATACGGTGGAATTTAATGCACAACGCTTTCTGCACGTAACGTTCTATGTAACTCCCCCTCTCACTGTGAGACTTTGTACTGGAAGATTAGGGAGATTGTAGGTTAACACTTATGTTTTCCCTTACTTGATCTTTGTCGACAAAACTTAATACGCAGCACTTTAATTTATCAAGTATCCGTGTTTAAATCTATGTCTATGATTTTGAATATGCATGTATGTAAATGCGTGTGAACGTTATATTTTTTACTGTATTTAAAACTCATACACTAAATAAAGGCCTACTTCAATTTTTGTGTATTTAAAGCCAGATAATGATATTGGAGGAAACAGTATCGGATAACTTGTGTTGGTACGAATAATGTCCATATTTTATCTAGTGTTATGCCAACGTAAAACACTGGTTCCGAGAAATCCTGCTATTAAAGAAGAATTCCTTGTTAGTTCTAGCCTTTCAAAGCTTTATGCTAATTCCTGTCATCATACCGCCACCTATGTAATGACCTCTCGAATTAACGGATTTCCATATGTCTCAAATATGTTGCTTTCATGTGTAAATTGAACATATATTTTCACACAATCCCAGCATTATATTTGCCTGTTCTTAAATTAACTATTTATGGTTTGGAGGGATAAGAGAATTGTAATTCTAATACTTTTATAAACTCCTTGAAGTTTAACGGAGAAAAGAACGTTTGAATTCAAATAGTATTTACTTTCATGATGGAACTAAGAAATGAGTTGAAATCATTTGCTTTTGTAACGGCATAAGGTGAGAGAATTGTCAATTGAAAAGGGCTGAATTTTTTCCTGTTCGGCACGTATTCCCCCCTTCGTATACTTCGCATTTATGCCCTTAAATTCCCTTCGTCGTCGTTAAATAACTTCAACTGTCTGGAGTCCAACACCGTTAAGTGGAAATGGCAGTAACTCTGGCTGTTATTTACAGTAACAACTTCATAACTGTACATTACTTATTAGTGTTTATGAATGTAACATTTTACGGGTATGTACAAAAGGACAATCACAGGAGACAAGACCCTGGGATATTTTTAAGCAATTTGCGATAATTATTTCTCTTCTTCTGATCGTGTAGGACGTAGCTTTCTACGTTTAGTGGCGTCGAATTTCAAGTTTCTGCCGCGTTACGGCTTTTTATTTCCATAACCTTGTCGTGAAAATGACCGATAAGGAAGAGATGGAGCGAAATATACAACTCGCAATGTGAGTAGAAGTCATGGGAGTGTAAAGCGGGTTGCTGTCCAGTAGAGAGCACACTTGACTAAGAAAATGTTGAGACTTTTTCGCGAAAACCCGAGGAAAATAGCACCTGAAGTTGTAAATTCTTACAATTGGTTAGTGCAGATTCGCGGATTGTGTAATTCTGCTTCTTCTCTGGCATTAGACTCCGTTTTGGAACTTGGCTTCCATTCCAGATTTCCTCAATTCCCGGCACTCTCTGATCATTGTCTGTCTCTTTTTTAATTTCCATTATACATAAATTTTCTTCAACCTCAATTCTTCACTATTTTCGTGGACTTCCTTTATTTTTTTTAACTTTTTCGGCATTCTTTGGTTTCGAATTTTTTCAACATAACCAAACTCGAAGAGACTTTACGTATTTTAAACTATTTGCCTCTTGTAATGTGTCCTTTAGAAACTTGTTTGTTCTTGTTCTCCAAAACTATTCTTCTTTTACCCCTCCACATATTTTCCTTATAATCTTCCTTTCAAATATTCTCACCTCTTTCGTGCTTCCGTGATTTTTTTCTTGGCTTCGGATTGTTTGATCATATATTACAAATACTCTCAATCGTCCTTTAAGATTTTAAACTCTCAAGCCAATGACAGTAAAGAATGTTACCCCTGGTTTCGAAGAAACTTACTTCTACCATCTGCATAGTAATGTAGTGTGCTACCATAAGTATAGTAGTATTTTCCAAAAGGTCACTAAATGTTTATCAGACTCCATGATATCACTTTTAAAAATATATTATTCTAAATTACAGGCATCATTGTAAACCACTAAAATACTGATTCATATTGCTTGTAGAATCTGTTTGGTGTAGAATGTTGAATAATCTCCTAGTTGGAAATTTAGAACGAATTAAAATAATTCTAATCCTGTAGCGTTTAAAAGGCTCCAGTTCTATGAGAAGGGAAGGTGTAAATCATTCAGAAAAAGGAGCTGCTTCTACCGATGTAACAGCCATCTGACACCTATCATTACTTTAACGTGCATAGTAAATTACTGTAGAGATGCGTCGCAAAAACACAAAATAGTATGACTATCTACCGTGAAACGCTTCACTGACAGAATTGCAGTGAGATGCTAGATTCTCTCTTCATCCGTCCAGCGTTACCCAGATGTTTCTCAAACAGATTCTCTTGTTAAAATCTGTAATCAAATTAAGTTCCGTTTTAAAATGCCTATACGCTTACGATATGAAGTTGCTGGTATTTACGTGGGTTCCAAAAATTAGATTGTAAGAATGAAAAATCTACTCGAAAGTAAATTTATTTTCGTCAGACCGATTACAAGGACCAAGGCACTTAGAAGATTAAAATCTAAATAAGTGAAATGGTAGTAATTGCCAGTTTCATCGCTTCGTCACCATTGATTTAATTTAGAACACCAGAAATAATGGTGTGAAATGACTAAATTTCTCTGCCTTGGAAACAAAAACTCAAGGAAATAACTGATAAAAACCACGGACACCATTTTATCTGCATTTTCTTACCACAGTCTACCAGTGATGTCCGCAGTGCTAGATGAACCAATTGGAATCTAATGAAGTGCGAATTTCATTAAATTCGAACTAGATGTCGAGTGACTAATTACATTCCAACCCGATGGCTTCGTTTGTATAAAAACATTTTTTTTGACACGAAGAAGAAGTAAGCTCGCAGTTACTGAAGATGGTATACTATGCTTTAGATTGGTGGGTCTCTAAATTTTGTAATTACGTCATATTATAAAAAAAAAGAAGTTTTGTAAGCAGGATCTTTCCCCTCCTGATTTGAGAATTTAAGGTTAGGCGTACTCAGTTGCGCCCTGTCCAGAAATCTGATGTCTGCCACTGGACACTAGGTGAGTTAGTTTTGCTAAGGCGAAGTGTGTTCAGTTAACGTGCTATAGTGACAAGTAACAGAAAGCGTAAGTGTTTTGTTAATGAAATAAAACAGCTACAGTGCGTTGTTATTTTTAGTAACAAGTTTTTAGGCGGATTCACAAAATTACGAAAAGTGACTATTAGTTACTTTATGTCAGCCTGTCCGTCCGTCTGTCTCTTTGCACTGAACAACTCGGCTGCCACTGAACGGATATTCATGAAATTGGAATCTGAGTGTTTTTTTAAAATCTATCTGAGTGTTTTTCGAAAATCTGTCTGGGAAATTATACTTCCATTAAAATCGGATAAGAATTACGGTACTTTACATGAAGACCAATACACATTCTTGATAATATCTTGTTAAATTCTTTTTAGAATGAAAAAGGTTTCTGAAAAGGTTGTAGAGATTATCAAAATATTGTCTTATTTTCAATTTTTTTTTAAATCGAGTTTTTTGGGGATAATGTCGAAAACTACTGTAGAGTCGGGCAGACCGCAGGTGACAAATGGCGCATGCACATTGGATGCTGATTGTCTGTGGCTAAAAACACACACAGTAAGAACTGGTAATTCTTAATGCTGTCCCACTGATACAATTTTCCCACGAACAGGCCTTAATGTTACGTTATACGTACATTTCATGTGCTGTTGGCAGATAGTTTCACAGTCTTTTAATTCACAGAGATTATGAAAATCAGTATCAAAAAGTCGTGAAGAATTTCTGTAATTCTTTATTTAACATCCCTGCAAAAGCGTAAAATCAATACTTCAAAAACAAAGGCAGTGTTTAGTTTATTTGAATTTTGTGAGATTGACAGCCATGTTTATCTTGACGAGTCATATATTGTAATGCCAGAAGTCAGTCGGCAAACATAATTTGAAATTTATGAACTTTTGGCTTCTATGTGAGAGTTTAAATTTGTCAAATTTTTACAACTTTTTTGGGATCTTTCCCTGCTTTGGCCGAGATGCGTGTTTTAGAGATTTTTTCTGCACATGAGAAACAACGAGCAGTCGAGTACTGCCTGCAGAATTATACTACACTTTACACCACAACAAAAAGTGTTATTTGCATATATATATTTATATATATATATATATATATATATATATATGCATATAAAACTTCTGGGGTGGTGTATATATGTATACATATATGTATATTTATATGTATATATGTATGTATGTGTGCATGTGCATGTACATGTATATGTGTATGTACATGTATATTTATAGGTATATTATGTGTATATGTATATGTATATGTATATGTACATGTACATGTATATGTTTATGTGTATGTGTATGCATATGTATATGTATATTATATGTTTATGTATGTGTGTATGTACATGTACATGTATATGTATATTTACATATACATATACATGTATATGTACATGTGTGTGTGTATGTATATGTGTATTTATAGGTATATTATATGTATATGTGTGTATAAATATACATGTACATTTATATGTGTAATGTGTATGTATATGTGTATATATATGTATATGTTTATGTTTATATATATATATGTGTATATTTTATGTATATGTACATGTACGTACACATGTGTATATAAAAAGGAGTGCGTTTTTAATTACAAGCATTTGTTAATATTGGCCATTTGTATGTAGCTTTCTAAGTATATATATTTCACTTAAAGTAGAGTAAATGTACGTTACGACAGGCTCCAAATTTCCTATAAATTTGTCCACAGCGAATTGGAGACTGCGAGTCATTAATAGAACCGCTAATAGCGTTATGAAAACTTATAATTCAGTAATTTTCTTAATTTTTCACCGCGAAAACACAGCAACCTAACACATGTATTGCACTCCTGAACATTTAGATATTGCGCAGTATTTCCTATAGTTAAGCAGCAGGAAAACCTAACAAATTTTTCTGATTAATTTATTATCTATTAAGCGTTTCCGAGAACGAAATCTTCCTACGGACTCGTATCAGAATATTTGTTTGTTCTCAGGTATTATAATTGCATGAGGAATAGAATCCATCTTAATTACACGCGTTTTATATATAACTTAGTTATCTGTTGAGTCGCATGAACATCTGTTTCAAATCTGAGACATTCTAATTCAATTACGTCAGTACCTAGCTTTCCATATTGAATTCCTTTATCTAACGGAAAACAATTCTAAGGCTGGGTTTCAAAACGTGTCTGTGTGCTATGTATTCCCTACTTAATGAATTCTTCGAGAATTTCGGTGGTCTTAGTGCGTTCCAGTGTCAGCGATTCGATTCCGCAAAAATGACCAATATTTATCTTTCCTTTTTCTTATTCAGGACACATGGTCCAGAATAACCCCTGAGAAATGTAATCTTTACTCTACATGGCATGTAAGAACAGGAAAGGCGACCAGGGTTTGAAGTAACAGTTCTATGAAACATGAACAAGAACAAAAATAGCAACAAATGCTGCTATTATTATTATTATTATTATTATAATCATCATCATCACTTAATTCAGAAGTGCGGATGGCTGCGTCTGCTGAAACCAGGTTTCTGCAGATTCTAACAATTTATAATTATTTAACACTATCACTTACCCACAAATGCTGTTTTTAAAAATTGGTTTGACCACTTATAGCTTAACTTATGTAAATTTTGCTTAATTTTCTCGTTTCTGAAAGCTTTGTGAATCCTATCCATTTCTTGTATGGTATTTCCTCATTTGTACTTATTCATTTCCTGTTCAGAATATTTTCTGTCCACCTGTGCACCTCAGAACAATTAATACTTTTGTGAAAGGCAGTCTCTTCGTCAGACGAAACGTGTCACTTCCCATGTTTCTCCACTTCTTAACCCACTCAGTTGACAATTCCCTTTTCTGCACAATGTTATTCTGCTTCTCTTATTTCTAGTAAAATATGTCACGTAATTCACTTATCTCAACAAATATTAATTTCTTAAAAGTAACTAGCGAATAGGCCAATCCCGGTGGCCTCGCAGTTTAATGCGCGGGTTTACCGCCACTCGCTTCCTAGGATTGCGGGTTCGAATCACGCATGAATATCTCTTGTGTGTGTTGTGTGATGTCAGGCAGAGTTCTCTGAGACGAGTCGATCACTCTTCCAGAGGAGTCCTACCGTCGGTGGTGTTTCTGATTGTGACCTCAAAACCTCACCAACGAGGTGAACTAAGCCCACTGGGTTTGCCGAGCCATATGAAAAGCTAGTGAATACTTCTCCCTATCTTTGCCACGTCAATCTGTCCTTCAAAAATCACATTTATCTTGCATTTCTCTCTTGTGACTTATATCAAATAAAATCACCTACTTTTCACTCTGAAGGCTTTTTGCTAAATTAAAAAATTATTTTTTTATTTTTATTGTTACACCGTGTATGTTGTCGAGTTACTCAATTATTACACCAACCACTGTACAGATATAAAATTTATAAAATTTACACATTAAAACATTAAAAAACTCCTACATATTTCGGTCCTAAGACCATCATCAAGGAGCTATATATTCCTTGCTAAAGTCACACTAGAAATAGTCACAGATTAATTTCTTTATACAAGTTGGGTGTTGAGGCAGCAAGTGTGACTTTAACAAGGAATATATAGCTCCCTGATGATGGTCCTAGGACCGAAACAGGTCGGAGCGTTTTTAATGTTTTAATGTGTGAAATTTTTAAATTTTATATATGTGCAGTGTTTGGTGTAATAATTGAGTAACTAAAAAATTAATGTTATATACTATCCATTCTGAACAACGAATTGTAGGTTCGTCATAGCCCAACTGCCTAACTCAATATCAATACTTTTCTACCAAAATGCCTTGTTTCTCATGTCTTTTCTCAGGCCCCCTTCAGCTATTATATTGGCAGCACGTCTAATTATTGTTAACATTTTAAGCTTCTATGCAGGATTAATATCTAGAATGCGGAGCATTTCAACTCTGAGCTTTCCACACTCATCCTCCTTTCAATACGAGACGTTATGAAGAAAGTGTATAGAAATTAATGTGATATTTGCCGTACAGAACAAAGAGCAGCTATCCGTGCAGTTTCCTGCGGAACACCAATTAATATTTATGCTCCCCTGGGTTTGAACTTGAAACAGAGATTTTTAAGACGAAGTTTTGTGAAAGTCTCTACAAGAGACTTTTGGTAAACTTTCTAGATACATTTCAGGTTTTATTAAGATAGTATACTCGTACAGTGACTTATTTTGCATGAGGGACGGTCAGTGTTGATAAATATATCATGAAAATAATTCTCGAAATACTTATTATAGCGGAAATCTTACTTGAAACTCGAGGAAAACGTGAAGATAATGCTTTAATTTTAAATTTTTTTTAGAAAAATGAATGCCTTCTAAGACTAAAACTAATAAATATTTATAAACGATTCAATTAGGAACTCAGAGATAATTCAATGTGATTCTACTAGGAGGATAAAATGCCCAAGTCCCGTATTGGATATAATTGCTGCATAATATGAGAATCATACTTAAGCATAAATATCCTGTGTGGGGAAATATGTACAGCTGCTGGTGTTAAACTTTCTGTATATAGAGGGGTTCACACATTTTCTAAAAATATAGGAGTCACCTAAAATTTCTACGCGTGGGAAGGGTGAAGGAATGGAAGTTCCACACTGTGAATCTATAAATAGTATACACCACAAAACAAAATTTAGTCGCCAAGGTGATGTGACGGCCGAAATATGTTTAATTTTGTATACACAACATACTTAACACTATGCCCAGAGTGTTAATATAAGTGAAAGTAATTGATAGAATTTTCAGTCTAAATATGAGTGTAATTTCTAAATTATTTGGGCTGTAAATACAACTTTTCTAATATGACTTTATACATACTTTAAGGGTAGAAACGGGATGCTTTTGATGGAGACGCGTCCGTCCGTCCGTCCGTCCGTCTGTATGCTGGTCGGTGACATAATATCTGCAAATTAATCTATTTACAAAAGTTATAAGCCACTGGGAAATTTCGTGAAAATCACCTCATTGGAAGTCGTAGTGTAGTTAAGTAGGCGCAAATGAATCTCCGTCTTTAATCTCCATTTTCCTAGAACATTTCCACGCAACGCAGTTCAGCATATGATTTGCGTGAATGTATCTGCAGTGAATTTTATATTTTTCTTACCTTCAAATTTCACAATTCTGCCCGATTTTCATATTTTACATTAGAGAAATTTTTCATGTCGTATTGTTGACCTGTTGTAATATTATCGAAAACATGTGCAGAGAAAGACACTCTTTCCAATTCCCTAAACAAAGCTGTTTCAGTGAGAAACGGGCTTAGTGGAAGCCATACTTTATTGAGGGACATAATGTGTATCTACTTTGATTCACATATATTCCCAATGTTTTTGAAATTCTATACACAAAACTACACTTCTTACATAAGTAAAGGAAGTTACTTTTATGCGTGTGGCCTGAATTTTTATTATATTTTAACAGCAAAGGACGCCTTTGCCGGGTCTATGTACGACGTCGCGGATCACGTAATTTAGATTCGTGTTTTAAACCATGGTTCTACCTCAATACATTATTTCCTGAATTTCTGAACATCAGAACCTAGGGAAATAAGACGCTGGAGCCAGCAGTATATACCGCAGATGGTTTCGTTCTCTTCCGCGGTGTAATCACAATATGCTAAGGTTATTTATCCTGAGTAGCTACCCCGTTTCTCCTGTAGCGTCGTCTCTTCACCCTGGGTTTACCTTCTCTTGCAGCACGTCAGAAGGGTTATTGCCTTTTCCCAAACCAATGTCAGTAGTTCCACACACACGCTGTAGACTGTGGCGCCATCCAGCTCCTGCAGACGCAACACCCCCATGTCGACTTGCTAAACGAGTAACGGCGACAGCCTGAGTGCATTAAAATCCAGGGGTGTACGCGAAGTTAAATACGTTATTTAGCTTTCTTACATCGTTTAATGTCACGCCCAACTGAAGTCTTTTTTTTTTAACTTAGTGTGGGATAACCGCCTCTGTGGTCTAGTGGTCAGAGTTTCTGGCTACAGATACAGAGGTTCCGGGTTCGATCCCCGGCGCTACCAGATTTTCTGAGTAGTAGTGGGTCTGGAACGGGGTCCACTCAGCCTC